>WBZS01000097.1_pt1 | contig 172386 bp, 139 predicted proteins | sample 5204201 | NCBI WGS metagenome assembly WBZS01 (sample SAMN12344357, study PRJNA552823) | activated sludge metagenome | biome: Activated sludge suspended growth; feature: Nitrification reactor; material: Wastewater; isolation source: activated sludge from nitrification reactor of wastewater... | reverse complement strand
GCAGTCGATGATGATGAAGTCGTAGTGGCCGGTCGCCCATTCGTTGAGCGCCTCGCGCAGCGCCTGCTCGCGGCCGATCGCGCTGAACAGCTGGTTCTCGGTCGCCGACAGATCGATGTCCGACGGCGCCACGTCGATCCCTGCGGTCTGCGTGGGCAGGATCACGTCCTTGGCGTGGACGTCCGGATTGACGAGCACATCCGCCATCGAGCGCTGGATGGTGCGCGGGTTCTTGGGGAAGCCGGCGTCGAGATAGCGCTGCGCCACGTCGGGGATGGTGAGTGTGTAAAGCAGGTCGGGGGCGATGTCGCCGGTGGTCGCGACGGGTCGCGACATGTCGGGGTTTAGGGTCATATGCAATCAGTGTAGCATGCAGGCTCCATGGAGGTGGGCCATGCGCGCCGCCGGCATGGGGATAAGCCCACATGCTAGCAACCCACGATGCTAGCCCCGCGCGCATCCACAAGCGGAGGTGCGCGGTCCGCGAGCACGTGGCGAGCGCGTGCTATACTGGCGTGATTATCAGCTAACCAAAGACCCATGAAGACGACTGTGAGCTGCTGGGCGCTTGGCGGGGGCGAGTTCCTGATCACGTCACCCGACGGCGCCAAGGAGATGCTGCAAGTGAAGGTGGTGAAGCGCCTCGTCGAGGCGACGCCGAAACCCGCTTCGGCAAATCCGCCGCTGAAGAAATAGAACGAAGAGCCCCTCGCGGGGCTCTCGTCATTTGTGCCTCGACCACCGTAGTCGCGCAACACGACGGCTGCGACGTTCGGTCATGGGCCTTACGCCGGCGCTTTCCGGCGCGGCGCATGCGCAAGCTGGCCGCGCCTGATTGAACGTCGGCACATTGCGCCCCTATCATTGCAACACCCGAGGGTTCCCCCCTGGGGCATCGCGATGCTCCCCACCATGGAGAGAAGCGATGCAGACTGAGATGCAGCTCGTGTCGAAGAAGGAGCTGAAGGCGGCGTTCGGAATTCCCTACTCGTTCCAGCACGTGGCACGGCTCGAAAAGGCGGGGCGTTTCCCGAAACGGATTCAGCTCGGCCAGAATAGGGTTGCGTGGCTGCGCAGCGAGATCGAGGCCTGGATCGCCGAACGGGTTGCCAACAGGACTTCGACGGCATGACATGCAAAGCGGCTCCTCTTCCCAGAGGAGCGAGGGCTGGGGCTCCAATCCCAGCCCTTTCGCTTTTCGTGCGCCCTCGCGCAGCCATGAACAGCGAAGCCCCGCGACGGCGTATGCCGGGCAGCAGCATTCGGCGATGTCACCGCGCGCACCAAAGAATTCATTAGGTAATTGATAATGCGTGCATTTTCTGATCGCGCTATTCTACCGCTAAGGCAGCAGCGGGCGACACGGATGGCGAGCGACGAGGAGTTCCTGGCAATCGTGCAGGCGAAATGGGCGGCAGCTCGCGCGGCCTCGGCGTCGCCGCCGGGCAAGACGCGGCCCAAGGCCGATGCACCGGGCGAGAAGACGAAGGTCGTGCAGCTCAACGTGCGCGTGCCGGCCGACGTCAAGCTGCGCATCGAGCAGCGGGCAGCCGCGCTCGGGTTGACGCTGGCGCAATACATCGTGGCGGCGAGCGATGAGCACGGAGGCGGCGAGCAATGAGAACCGTCGTGAGTATTGTCATCGGCGCCGTAACGGCGGTGTTCGTGGCGGCGACGATGATGCTGAATTTCGACTTCGGGGTCGGTTTCGGGCGCAGCGATGTCGAGCGGCATGTCTTCGGCGTTGTCGCCGTCGGCTTCGATCTGCTGAAGGCCGTGCTGCCGGTGGTGATCTGGAGCGCGTTCGCGCGCCGCCGCTTGGGCATCGGCCTGCTGGGCTCGGTGCTGTGGCTCGGCTGCCTGGCCATCTCGCTGGCGTCCGCGATCGGCGTCTCGGGCAGCGTGCGGGCAGTCGAGGCCGAGGCGAAAGAGCAGCAGCGCCAGACGTTGGAGAGCCGCAAGCGCGACCTCGAGCGCCAGGAGACGCGGCGCCAGGAGATTGGGGCCGTCGAGAGCGCAGCGGTGATCGAGCGGCGGCTGGCCGAGCTTCGCGCCCTGCCGGCGTGGCGGTGGAGCAGGGAGTGCGCCGACGCCAGGGACAAGGAGCAGCGCGAGGCCTGCCGCGAGGTCAGGAGGGCGGAGCGCCAGCGCGAGGAAGCGCGCGAGGCCGCCGAGCTCGATCGGACCATCGCCGAGCTGCAGGCGACGCTACGGACGGCGGACACCGGCCGCTCGGGCGGCCAGATGCAGGTCGACATGCTGGCCGGCTTCCTCACCCTGCCGCGCGCGCTGGTCGAGGACGGCCTGTCGCTCGGCTGGGTGGCGGTCGTCGAGCTCGTGGCCTGCTTCGGCTTCCTGCTGGCGGCGACGCACGCCGAGCCAAGCCCCGACGTGTCGCGGCCTGTCGCGACCGGCGGCGACGTGCCGCGACCGGTCGAGAGCTGCGACCGCACCGAGGGCCGGGTGCTCGAGTTCGCGGCGACACGGCTCGCGCCGGCAGCGGGCGCACAGCTCCCGATCGACGGCGCCTATGCCGCCTACGCGGCGTGGTGCTGCGGGCAAGGAACGATCGCAACTGAGCGAGATGCGTTCATGGCGATCCTGGCCAGAACCGCTCGCGACGTGGAGTGCTGGCGGATCGACGGCCAACGCCTGCTCGGCGTCAAGGTGATTTGAGCAGGGAAGTGTAAGCTGTTCTGTGAAATTTGAGAGGGGCGCTCGGCGTTCTGTATCCAGCGTCCCTCCGAGGTGCAAATCCAAATCGAATATTGAAGGCGACGCCCAACAGAGCGAGTGGTCGGGACAGGTCCGGCACTCGGATAGGCTGCTCCGACCGAGGCCCGCACGACGCTGAACGGCAACGACGTGACCGCCACCGGCACCTTCATCTGCCGCGACGGCAGGGCGGCGAGGCTCGGCCGGATGCGCGGGATGCGTCTCGGGCCGGCCGTCGCCAGGCGCGCTGGCCCGTGGGGCCACGCTGCCGGCAGGCGCGCGCTGGCAGGGCGGTGAGGGGTGCGATATGTGTCGGGCGCGCCACACGGGCCGACCAATGACGATCCGCCAGCGAAGTTAATGGGTTGCAGCCGTAGGCCCGAGTGGGATACTAGCACTCAGATGCTCAGTAGCGCCCCTTGCTCCAATGCTTGAATACCCATGCCACCGTCATTCTCGCAAAACCGGGAGCTGGACTTTCGAGTCGCCCCGATAAGGCCTCGGCACAAGGCATCGAAAACCACGAGTTCGGAACCCCGCAAGCCATGATTTATCCGGCAAGATTCTGGTGTACAAAATTGACCATGAGGTGCGTTTGCTTAGTGGTGGCACGTATGACACCGCTTCGTTATTCCAGGCCACGCAAAACGACAGCAGTTTTTCATAATCCCAACGAAGGCACGAGGCTCCCTTGAATAGATGCCGGACGCTGGGATGGCAATTCCATTCGCCTTCGGTCGCATTGCGCTGGCAATGAGAGGAGCCGTTTCTTAGGTCAAGGCAAAACCTCATCGAGTCGACCGTTGGGAACATGTCCGTGATGAATATGTACCTCAGTATACGCCGCGCATGCTCGTCGTCACCTTGGGCTTTAAGTTGTTCAAGTCTTTGCGCTGTAGGCCAGTACTTGAATTGATAGAGTGCGTGAATTGCATCTTTTGCTTCCACGGGAAATGTAAAGATCGTGATCAGAACAAGCTGAAGCGCCCACAGATGACGTAGCGCCATTGCGTTTTTGACGAGGCAGGGACGGGGGATCATGACAACCATATCTGATGTTAATCCTTTTCGAGTGTGGGCAACCACAGACGTCCTCTTTAACTTCACGCTCAACAGCTTCTTTGATGCCGATCCGAACCAGAAGTGGTATGGTAGCGCCGTAGAAATAGAACCTGGCTATGCGCTTTCCGCGTGGCATGTTTGGACTGGGCCTCTCCGGCTGGTGAGTGTCGATGGTGGCATTAATTTTATAAGCCTCTTGAGCCCAACAGTAAGCAGTGACAGCGGCGCGGTCGTGCCGCTAACAAACTACTATCAATATGCTCCAAGGATGGCAACGGCTCAAGGAATGGAAAGCCCCATTCTGGCGCCCGACCTCGCCTTGATTAAAGTCACCCCACAGGTGCCTGTCGCGAACTTGCCCGGACTGGCTTGTTTCCTAGACCCTTCCCTTGAGCAATACCGCCGTTTTTTTGGACAAGTCTCGGACAAAGGGCTCCCTGTTGCGCCAAGTGAGGCAGGGCAGAAGTATGGAACAATATTGGACTTCGAAGAAAAAGCTGTATTCACATCCATACAATCATCTTTTGGCCGCAGTGGCGGGCCGTTGCTGGCCAGCTTTGGTTCCGCAGATGTCTTCGTTCTCGGCACCGCGATCGGCGCCGTTGAGACCGACGGCGGCGCACTCATATCGAAATACTCAACAATCAACCCATCCGTGTTCAATTCGATCGCAATGCAATTCGCAGCGTCTGGCGATGGGGAACTAAAGGGGAGAAACCTCATCGTCGGCTCGGATGGCAAGGCCGACAACGTTATTGGAACCTATAGAAGGGATCTGGTTTATGGAGAGGCAGGAAACGACACGATAATTGGTGGGGGCGCAAGCGATTGTCTCTACGGTGGAGCTGGAGATGACTTGCTGATAGGAGATGGCGAGAAAACACCCGTCAATCAAGCCGGCAACAATCTTCTGGACGGAGGGGTGGGCCGCGATGTCGTTGATTACACTTGGTCGTCACGCGGCATTACGGTCAGGCTGTTTGATGGAAAGTTAGTAGCCGGCGTCGACCCAAACCCATTTTTAGAGGAGACTGACCGCCCCTGGACTGCTGTGGACATCAATGCAACTAACATTGCAGACCATCTCCATTCGGTCGAGACGATCAAGGGAACCAAAGAAGGCGACCTAATAAAGGTCTCAGTCTGGGACGCCGCGGAAGTCCAAAGAATTGGCGAAGCGGGTGGCTGCATCGACCTCAGAGACGGCTCCGACACGCTCGACCTTTCCAAGGCTGACCACAGCATTGGCGGCTATAACGTCGATCTGAAAACGCTTGGCGACCAATCGGTCAAATGGGGCAACGGGCCTGCGCTGAAACTGCGCAACGTCGACCTCGTCACGGGATCGACAGGGGCGGACCACGTCGTCCTGGTCGCGCCGGGGCAGGGAACGGTTGCCAAAGGCGGCGACCCGCTGGTGCTCGACCTGGATGGGAACGGCATCGAGGTGAGCGCGGTCAGCCGGGCGTCGCCGCTGTTCGACATCGACGGCGACCGCTGGACGGAACGCACGGCGTGGGTGGCGGGCAATGACGGCCTGCTGGCCTGGGACAGGAACGGCGACGGCCGCATCACCAGTATCGCCGAGCTGTTCGGCGCGCCCGGCAGCAGCGGCTTCGCGGCGCTGTCCGCGCTCGACGCCAACGCCGACGGCCGGGTCGACGCGTCCGATCCGCTGTTCGGGCAGCTGCGCGTGTGGGTCGACGCCAATCACGACGCGGACACCCAGGCCGGCGAGCTGAAGACGCTGGCCGAGCTTGGCATCGCCGCGATCGCGGTGGCCAAGCCGGTGATCGGCACGGCGGTGATCGACAGCAACGGCGACGGCGAGATCGACGCCAGCGCCGAGCTGGTCGGCCGCCTCGCGACAGGCGCTGCGCCGGCCAACGCCGGACCGGCCGTGTTCTTCCGCACCGCCGACGCGCTGGCGCAGTTCGACAGCAGCGGCGACGGCGTGTTCGACGCCAGCGACGCCGGCTTTGCGACGACAAGCGTGTGGAGCGATGCCAACGGCGACGGCATCCCGGATGCGACCGAGGTCAAGACGCTGGCCGAGCTGGGCATCACATCGGTGGGCCTGTCGACGGGCGATCCGGCCGAGGCCCGCACGACGCTGAACGGCAACGAAGTGACCGCCACCGGCGCCTTCACGCGCCTCGACGGCTCGACGGGCGCCATCGCCGACGTGTCGCTGTCCTACAATGACGGCTCGGGCGTCAAGCGGCCGACCGACCCCGGCGATACGCCGAGCGATCCGGCCAACGATCCGACCTACGACCCCACCACGACGCCACGCGATTCCGAGTTCGCCAGCGAGGGCGACGGCAACGAGGGCACCGATACCGTCGACTACAGCACGTTCGAGGACCCGGTCAAAATCAACGTGCAGGCGGCGAAGCCCGTCGTTGTCGAGGTCGGCGACATCAAGCACAAGCTGGTCAACTTCGAGATCGTGCAGGCGACGAAGCAGGAGGATACCGTCGTCCTCGGCGGCCCGACGACCAACGGCGCCGACACGCGGGATTCGCTCAGCATCGATCTCGGCGGTCAGGACAAGACGACGGCGGCGGGGCCGAAGCCTGGCCCGGCCACGGCCACCAACGGCGGCATCGGCGATCTCATCGACGCCTCGCTGAGCCAGACCGGCATGCTGGTCGATCTCGCCAATCCGGACGATCAGGTGGCGCAGTCGCTCGGTGCCAATTCGGGCTTCAAGGTGCCGGTGGTCAATACCGGGGCGACCAGCGCCGCCAACCCGCAGACCAAGCAGGCGAGCGAGAACGCGGCGGCCTTCCGCGCCATCAGCGACGATATGAGCCTCGCCTCCAACGCCTCGGCGTTCCAGGGCAGCGATCGCGTCGGCTTGAAGAACGCGGAGAGCATCACCGGCACCGACAAGCGCGATGTGCTGGTGCTGTCCAACCAGGTCAACGACGCCAGCGGCAAGATGGACACCGCGTTCCAGGGCGCGGTGGTCGACGGCAAGGGCGACAGCGATCTCATCCTGCTCGTCAACGGCAGCAACCAGCGCCTGTATCAGCAGGTCTACGGCGGCGCCGGCAACGACATCATCGCCTTGAACGGCGGCATCGGCGGCGAGGTCTACGGCGGCAGCGGCAGCGACGCCATCTGGGTCACGTCGAAAGGCGCCAAGGTCTACGGCGGCACGGAAGCCGACGTGTTCTATTGGGCGCCCAATGTGGCCATCATGGACGCCTCGGCCGAGGATCGCATCTCGCTGTTCGGCCTGCCGCTGACCGGCGGCTTCGCCGTCGTGCGCAAAGGCCACGACGCCAAGACGGTCAGCCAGACGGCGTTTCCCTGGGTCGAGTACGGCGTCAATACGGATGGCGATCTCGTCATCCGCTTCGGCGGCCGTGACATGTTCGTCAAGGGCTACAAGAACGACCCCAACGCCAAGGACAGCCATCCGACGGCGGGCATCTATACGGCGCAGATCGAATTCGAGATCGTCGATGCCAAGACCGGCATGGGCTCGATCGGCGACTGGCTGAAGTTCGGCTCGATGTTCCTCAAGGTCGGGTTCAAGAGCTTGGGGGCTCTGGCGTCCGACGATCCGCTGGTGCTCGACCTCAACGGCGACGGCATCACCCTGTCGCCGACCGGCAAGTCGTCGGGGTTCTTCGATGTCGACGGCAACCTGTTCAAGGAGCAGACCGGCTGGGTGACGCCGGGTGACGGCTTCCTGGTCTGGGACGAAAACCACGACGGCGTCATCGCCGACGTGTCCGAGATGTTCGGCTCGCCGACGCAAGCGGGCTTCGCCGAGCTGGCGATGCTCGACGGCAACCAGGACGGCGCGCTCGACGCGCAGGATGCGGGCTTCGCCGCCCTGCAGGTGTGGCAGGACCTCAACCAGGACACCCGAACGGATGCCGGCGAGCTGAAGACGCTGGCCGAGCTGGGCATCACCTCGCTGACGGTTGCGCCGCAGTCGACGATCGCGCCGTCCAATGCCGGGCATCGGATCACGGGGCTGGGCTCGTTCACACAGACGCTCGCCGACGGCTCCACGGTGACGCGCCAGATCGCCGAGGTCGCACTCGACGCCGACCATGTGCACACGCGCTACGCCGGGGATACCGGGCTCGCCGCCTGGACCGCGCAGCTGCCGGACGTGCATGGCTACGGCGTGATCAGCAATTTCACCGTGGCGGCATCCTACGATGCCGAGATGGCCCGGACCTATGCCGGCGGGTCGCTGATCGGCTTCGACCAGCCCGACCTAGCGAGCCTGCGCGCGGCGCTGAAGCCCGTGCTGGAGCTGTGGGGCGCCTCGGAGCCGCAGTCGCGCCTGCTGCGTCCGGTGCTGCTCGATGCCGATGGCCGCGTCAAGGACTACGCGGTCTTCCATCACGACGCCGACGGCAGCTATTGGACGCTGCACAGCGACGACCGGCTGGCGGCTGCGGCTGCCGCGCCGGTGCCTCTGCCCGGTCAGACGCAAGGCGCCTCGACGGCGCCGCACTACGAGCTGGAGCAGGTTCTCGCGCTGACCGCTGCAGCGGGCGGCAGCTGGCAGCTGCGGCAGATGTGGGGCCTGGACAAGGAGGATACGGTCGGCCGCGTGCCGGCGCCGTACCTGGTGCGCCTCGAAGCCGACGGCACCGTGACGGTGCTCGACTACGGCCGGCAGAACGCCGACGGCTCGTGGCAGCTGGCATCGGGCCATCCGGTGCTGGGCCCGGATGGACAGCCGATCGCGCAGCCGACGCTTGCCGATGTGCTGGCACAACAGGCCGCGACCGGCACGGCCTGGCGCAGCGAAATTCTGCCGCCGCCCGCCGACGATCTGCAGCCGATCCTGACCTTCGTCGATGAGCATGGCGCTGCTGACTTTGCCATCTTCGTTCACACGGGTATCGGGGGCTATTGGGCCTCTGCCAACGCCGTATCGAGCGCCATCGTGGCGCTCGCCGCAGCAGGCGGGCCTGGACCGGACACGGTTGTCACCGTCGAAGGACCGCATGCTGGCACACTGAAAGGGTTCGCCGAGGTGCTCGAAAGCTCGGCCTGGCAAGCCGATGCGAAAATGTTGTCAGTCGGGCAGATCAAGCTGGCTCTTGCTGTCAGCGGGTTGAGCGTCCCCGATCTCAAGACGCCTATGGTGATCCAGTACGATCATGCAATCTCATTGACTGGTGATTTCACGGCACAGAAGACGCTCCTGGATAGCCTTTTCAAGCAGTACGACAAGTTCGCCGATGCCGCCGCCGTGCGCATCGCCATGCAGACCGGGCTGAAGGACTTCTTCCCCGGGCTCAGCTACGACGCTGCCACCGACATTTTCCATGCCACCACCGACAAGCGGCTGGAACCGACCTACGAGGCCATCCTGGCCGGCGCCAAGACGATGGCGTCGGATGCGGCGCTCGCTTTCCTCAAGGGCTGGTCGCCGATCCTGGATGTGGTCTACGCCGACTACGAGACCAACGGACGCGGCGTGCCGCCGATCGACGAGCGCTTCTCCTACATCGTCGCCGCCTACGAGGCGACGGACACGCATCTCGACATCCGCGAGGTGGCGGATGCGCTCGGCGTCGAGAAAATCCACGTCATCGCTGACGATCGCACGCTGGCACGCGTGGCCGGCGACGACGACCAGAACATCTTCTACGTCTCGGGCGGCGACCGCACCTATGCGGGTGGCCTCGACGCCGACGCTTACGTCGCCGGCGCCCACTTCGGCCACGCGGTCATCGAGGACGTCGAGGAGCCGCTGAAGCATGCGCCGGACGTGCTGCGCTTCTCGGCCGCCAACGCGAACGAGTTCACGGTCTGGCGCGACGGCACCGACCTGCTGATGATCAAGACCGCGACGGGCGAGAGCGTGCGCCTCGTGCGTCAGTTCGAGGGGCCGATTCCGGGCTTGTTCGGCGGCGACTTCTCCGAGGACACGGGCGTCGCCGAAATCATTTTCGCGGACGGCACGACCTGGGACGGCATCGACATGGCCTGGGCCGCCGATCATCCCGGCGCCGGCAGCGACACCGTGACCGGCACCTCGGACCATGACGTGCTCGACGGCGGCACCGGCGCCGATTCGCTCTACGGTGGCGGCGAGGGCGACGTCTATGTCTTCGACCGTGGCTACGGCAACGATGTCGTCGAGGACCTCGACGACAACCTGCTGCTCAAGTCCATCGACATGCTGGTCCTCGGCGATCCGCACGACATCTCGGGCGGGCTCGTGGCATCGACGGGCCATACCGACCTGGGCAAGTCGGACGTGGCCTTCAGCCGCGCCGTTGCGTCCGATGACCTGATTATCACGCTTCATGATACCGGCGAGACGCTGACCATCAAGCACCAGTTCCTGGCCGACGATTCCGGCCTGCTCGGCGTGCTGTGGACCTACCGCATCGAGATGTTCACCTTCTCCGACGGCTCGTTCCTGTCGTGGGAGGATGTGATCCGCAGCCTCGACAAGGCGGCGACGACGGCGGGTCACGACCAGATCAACGGCTTCTTCTACAAGGATCGCCTGGACGGCGGCGCCGGCAACGATACGCTCGTCGGCGGCGACGAGGGCGACACCTACGTGTTCGGCCACGGCTATGGCCACGATACCATCAAGGACGGCCAGACCGCCGTGATGGTCAATACCGATGACACGCTGGAATTCACGCCCGACGTGCGCCCGGAGGATGTCATCCTGCTGGCCGTACCGGGCACCAACAGCATCGAGGTTCGGCTTGCCGGCAGCGACGACACGCTGACCATCGAGGGGCAGTACGACGCGACGCCGACGGTGGTCTACGGCACCTTCTACCTCGATCGCATCGAGCGTTTCGTGTTCACCGACGGCTCAGGCACCGTATGGAGCCACGAGGAGGTACGCGCCCGCATCGTGGCCGCCCAGGCGACTTCCGGCGACGACGCGATACATGGCTTCGCGGCCCCGGATAAGCTCGACGGTGGCGCCGGCAACGACACGCTCGTCGGCGGCGACGATAGCGACACCTACGTCTTCGGCCGTGGCTATGGCCACGACACCATCCGCGAGGGTGAGAGCAGCGTCCTTCTGGCCTCGGCGGATCGCGTCGTGTTCGCCGGCCTGAACCTTGCAGATCTGGCCGTGTCCCGCTCCGGCAACGATCTCGTCTTCACGATCCGCGATACCGGCGAGACGCTGACGATCGAGGGCCAGAACGAGATATTCGCGCCGTCCGACACCTGGCAGGCGGTAGAGAGCTTCATCTTCGCCGACGGCACCGTTCTCGGTCGTGAGGCGTTCGCCCCCGATCTCGTGCCCATCATAGGCACGCCGGGCGACGATATGCTGTCGGGCTCGGACTTCGGTGAAACGCTCGACGGCGGTGCCGGCAACGATCGCCTGGATGGCAGCAGCGGCGGCGATACCTACCGCCTCGGCGCCGGCACAGGCCACGACGTCATTCATGATCGCCCGACGGACATCCGGCTCAATGCGCCCGACACGCTGCGCGTCGAGGCGGCAAGCGCCGACGACATCTTCCTCGACCGCGTCGGCGCCGATCTCGTCGTCACCCTCAAGGCGACGGGCGATAGCGTCACCATCGAAGGCCAGTTCGCCGCCAACCTTGAGGAGATCGAGCAGATCGCCTTCGCGAACGGCACGACGCTCGCGGCACAGGACATCGCGCCGCGCCTCGCTCTCACGTCGTCAGCCGATGATCACGCCTCCGGCGGAGACGGCGCGGACCTGCTGCAAGGCCTCGCCGGCAACGACCGCCTCAACGGCAACGGCGGCGACGATACGCTCGCGGGCGGCACCGGCAACGACAGCCTGTTCGGCGGTCAGGGTGCTGACACCTACGTGTATGCAATCGGTGACGGCAGCGATGTCATCAGCGATATCGGCCACTGGTCGAATGTCGACACCTTGTTGCTGTCCGACCTCGCGCCGGCCGGCATCACCTTCGCCCGCATGACGACCGGCGATCTGCGGGTCACGGTGTTGGCGACGGGCGATGTTATCACGGTCACCAACCACTTCGCCGACAGCGGCACGGGCCTGGAGCAGGTCCGCTTTGCCGATGGCACGATCTGGGACCGAGCTTCAATCGCTGGTGCGTCGTCTCAGGTCGGGACCGAAGCTTCCGAACTTATCGACGCGGCCGACACCCCCGGCAGCTTCGACGCTCGTGGCGGCGACGACACAATCGTCGGCAGCTCGTGGAACGACACGCTGATCGGCGGAACCGGGAGCGACCTGCTTCAAGGCGGCTACGGCAACGACACCTACGTCTACCGCAGCGGCGATGGCAACGACGTCATCGCCGAGGTCGGGCACTGGCTGAACGTCGATACCCTGCGGTTGGTCGACCTCAATCCGGCAGACATCGCGCTCGCGCGACCAATCGGCCATAGCAACGATCTGGTCATCACGATCAAGACAACCGGCGAGACGCTAACGGTGAGTGACCACTTCGCCGACAGCGCCTACGGCATCGAGCAGGTCGTGTTCGCCGACGGCACGACCTGGGACGCCGCCGCCATCTCGGAGCACGCCGCATTCACGGGCACGTCCGGCGCCGACACGGTCACCGGCAGCATGTGGAACGACACCCTCATCGGCGGGGGCGGCGATGATGTGCTGCAGGGCGGTTTCGGCAGCGACACCTACGTCTATCGGCGTGGCGACGGCAGCGACGTCATCGCCGAGAACGGCCACTGGCTCAACTGGGACGGCCTCGCCTTCGCCGACATGCTGCCGGCCGATATCGCACTGTCACGCCCCGTGGACAGCCCCAACGATCTGCGCATCACGGTCAAGGGCACGGGCGAGACCATCACGGTCAGCAACCACTTCGTCGACAGCGCCACCGGCATCGAGCAGATCGCCTTCGCCGACGGCACGGTGTGGGATTGGAGCGTGATCCTAGCCAAGGTCTCGAACCATGCGCCGGTTGCCGCGAGCGTGGCCGCGTTCACCACGGCCGAGGATGTGCCTCTCTCCGGGCAGCTGGCGGCCAGCGACGAGGACGGCGATGCACTCGCCTTCAGCCTCAAACCGTGGAGCGGTCCCAGCCTCGGCACGGTGACGCTCGCCAGCGACGGCAGCTTCACCTATCACCCCGGCGCCAATGCCAACGGACACGACAGCTTCACCGTTTGGATCAGTGATGGTCGGGGAGGCATGACCGAACAGGTCATCGACCTGACCATCACGCCGGTCAACGATGCGCCGATCGCGAACGCCGACAGCACGATCTCAACCGGCCGCAGCACCGGGCTCACTTTGACCGCCGCCGCGCTGCTGGCCAACGACAGCGACATCGACGGCGACGCGCTCGCCATCACGGCCGTCGGCAATGCCCTGCACGGCACGGTCGCCCTCGATGCATCCGGTGCGGTCGTGTTCACGCCGGACAACGGCTACGCCGGGTCGGCATCGTTCGAGTACACGATCAGCGACGGCCATGGCGCCACCGCCACCGCGACCGCCACCCTGAACGTCGTCGCCGTCACGGGCCAGACCGTCGCCGGCACCAGCGGCAACGATACGCTCACCGGCACCTCGGGCGACGACGTCTTCACCGTCTCGGGTGACAGCGGCGTCGATACCTATGTCGGTGGCGCCGGCTTCGACCTGATCCAGGGCTCCGGCTTCAACGACGTCATCCGCATCAACGGCAACCTCGTCAGCATCGAGGCCATCGACGGTGGTGCTGGCGTCAACAGCATCAAGGGCTCGACCGGCAACGACAGCATCGATCTGTCCGGCGTGCTGGTCAGCAACATCGCCAGCATCGACGGCGGCGCCGGCAATGACCTGATCGCCGGATCGGCCGGCAACGATGTCATCATCGGTGGTGCCGGTAACGACACCCTGACAGGCGGCGCCGGCAACGACACCTTCTCCGTCGTCGGCGACGGCGAGTTCGACCTGATCGACGGCGGCGCCGGCTACGATCTCATCCAGGGCTCCGCCTTCAATGACACCATCCGCGTCAATGCCAACCTGACCGGCGTCGAGGCCATCGACGGCGGCGCCGGCTCCAACCTCGTCAAAGGCACCGCCGGAGACGACGTGATCGACTTCTCATCCATCACCGTCAGCAACATCGCCAGCATCGATGGCGGCACGGGCAACGACCGCATCACGGGTTCGGCCGGCAACGACGTCATCCTTGGCGGCCCCGGCACCGACACGCTGTCGGGCGGAGCTGGCAACGACATCTTCCAGGTGGTGGGCGACGGCGATCTCGACCAGATCGACGGCGGCAGCGGCTACGATATCATCCAAGGTTCGACCTATAACGACACCATCCGGGTCAGTTCGGGGCTCGCCAACATCACCGGCATCGAGGCCATCTATGGCGGCGAGGGGACCGACGACAAGATCGTCGCCACGACGGGCGACGACGTCATCGACCTGTCGCAGCTGGCCGTTGCCAACATCGAGAAGATCGATCTCGGCACCGGCAACGATCGCGTCATCGGCAGCACGGGGGCCGACACCATCATCGGCGGTGGTGGTGCCGACACCTTCGTGTTCCGGACCGGCGGCGGCAAAGACATCGTGCTCGATTTCCAGGCCGCTGGACCGGGTCACGATCTCATCGAATGCAGCTCGGCCATGTTCGCCGACTGGAACGCCCTGCAAGCCGCGATCGCCGACAGCGCGGCCGGCGCCGTCATCACCTTCGACGGCAACACCACTCTCACGCTGACCGGCGTAACCAAGGCGACGCTCATCACCAACCACGCCACCGACTTCCTGTTCACGACCTAAGGCTTGCCAGCGCCGATCCTCGTCGGATCAACCGGATCGGCGATGGTACAGTCTGGAATTGGGGTAACGCGTGCCATGCCGACAAACTCGGCGATTGGCAATGGCCATGCCGCGACGGCTACTGCCTCGCGTGTGGATCACGCTCTCCATGCCAGCCTATGAGGCCTCCGACCAGAAATCATGGTTTGAAGATGGAGCTGCCAGAGGCGAAGCGCGCGCAATTTTTCTGATCTAAACGTATTGGTCGAGTAAACGCGCTTGGCCGTAGTGCCCTTCATGTCGCTGGTGTGATGCAGGACGTGGCTCACGATGTTGTCGGGAACGCCCATCACTTCCAAGCTGTCCGTGACGAGGCTCCGCGCCTCGTGCAAAGTCACCTTGTCGGTCACGCCTACCGCTGTGCAGAGCTTGCGCCAAGCGTGTGAGAGGGCGTCGGGTTTGGTCGGCTTGTCGTCGTGGCCCCGTGACTGCGGAAAGACATATGCCGAGCCGTCGGCGTCGCGGACTGCGGCGCGCATGATATCGGCGGCCAATCGTGGCAAGGGGACGAGGCTCGGCAGCGCCGACTTGTTGCCCTCCCGCGGCTTTATGAGCCAGTGTGGTTGCGCACCGTCGAGATGCAACTCGGCGATCTCGGCCGCGGCGATCTCGGCCCTCCGTCGGCCAAGTAACAGGGCGAGCTTGATCATTCGGGCGAAGGTGGGGGAAAGATGGACCTCGGTGCCCCGCCACACGGCACGCAATTCCTCGGGGCGAAGCTGCCTCGACGACTTGCGCTCCGGTTGCTTCGGGACGGGCCGAAGCAGACCACGCATAGGACTGCGGGCGATGTATTCCTGGTCGACCGCATACTCGAAGACAGCCTGGAGATAGGTGAAGGCCTTGCCGGCCATCTCCCCACGGGTACCGTTGCCGTCGCGCCCACCTCGCTTCTGCAGCCGTTCGCGCATTGAGAGGAAGTATGACGCCAGTTCCGCCTTCTCGATCTCCACGATCGGCCGCTCACCAAACTTCGGAATGATGTAGGTGTCGAAAATCCAGCGATAGAGTTCGATGGTCCTGGGACGCAGGTCCTTGCCGCGCGGTTTCGCAACCCATTCGTCGATGACCGCCGTTAGCACGAGTCTAGCGGCGCGTTCGGCACTCGCATTCGCCTTGGCTTCGGCCGCCATCCGCGCCTTAGGGTCGACGTTTTGGTGCTTGAGTTCTGCGAAGAACTTGTCCTTGGCGCGCGCAACATCGCCAAAGTCAGCGTTGCGGGCGTCGTTGTTGAGCGTGTGCCAACGTTGCGAGACCCCTCCGGGTGGTCTGTATTTGACCCGCCAAGAGCCCGTGCCGTCGCCGCGAGACGACAAATGCAAGCCGGGGTGCCCGGCGATGGTGAACGTCCCTCGCTCCTTCAATTTCGCCCGGATGATGAGCGCGTTTGCTTTGATCTGCGGCATTTTCGTCCGCCATCTGACTGAGGCGCTGACTCTTCCAGTGCCTCACCAGTGCCTCAAAAATCGAACTCTTGGAGGTTCTTCTATGTTTGGTCACGCTCGACAAAAAGCATCATAACGTACTGATATAACTTTGCAAACACGTGAGCGCTCGCGAACGCGAAGAAACGCCAGAATTGCGCCAAAACAGCCTTCCAAGCTGATGACGAGGGTTCGATTCCCTTCACCCGCTCCAATACCTAGCCGATTTTCGGCCGAGTGTTTTCCAACGTGTTTTCCAATTGTCACGTTCCGGCCCCGTTCCGTTCCCACCTGAGAACGGCTTGCGTGCCTCCGGCGGCACTTGTCACTTGCCCTCCTTCGGCACGTCAGGGCTTGCGTGCCTCCGGCAGCACTTGTCACTGGCCCGCCTTCGGCAGGACGGCTTGCGTGCCTCCGGCACGTCACGGCTTGCGTGCCTCCGGCAGCACTAGGGCTTGCGTGCCTCCGGCACGGCGTCGATCGACGCAAGATACGGCTTGATGTCGATGACGGGCGTGCCATCGCAACAATCGATGCGGCGGATGACGACCCGCTTGCCCTCGACGCGCAGCACCTCGACCACCGACAGCCCGATGGGATTGGGCCGCACGGGTGAGCGCAGCGCGAACACGCCGCGCGGCCCAGCCAGATGGCCTGGCGCCTGCACGATGAGATCGCGCGCCGAGCGGTCGAGCCAATACAGCACAACCGCGTGCGAGTAGAGGTCGAGGCCGCGCAGCCCGTCCGCGAAGCGCGCATCGAGGTCGATCGTTGCCTCCACCTCGGCCCGCGCCGCGCTGTTCTTCGGGCAGTCGGCCGGCGTCGGCCACGGTGTCCGAATGCGGCCGATGAACATCAACCCGGCATCGGTCGCGGGCGGCAGCGCGATGCTGATCTCGCCCGGGCGTTTCGGCTTCATCGGCATCGTCTCGGGCTCCGGCCAGTGCAGCTTGGAGGCTCTGCCTCCGAACCTCCGGCCAAGGACATAGTCCTTTGCGAACCTGGACGCGAGAGGGGCCCCGTTGCCGGCGTCCGACCGAGGCCAGCCGCAATGACCGGCCGTCGCCCCTGGGGGCCAAAATAACAGCCTGACAAAACAACACAATTTAAGCTGTGGAGGCACCCTGGAGGCGACGCGATTTTCGCGCTTCGGCGGCCTCCGTGTGGTATAAGCGCTGGTTGCCGAAAATTCGGCTCTCCCAACATCACGGAACCGCATGACCGCCGACGACAAAACGCTCGCCTCCGCGCCCGCCGACGATTACGGCGCCGACAGCATCCAGATGCTCAAGGGCCTCGAGGCCGTACGCAAGCGCCCCGGCATGTACATCGGCGACACCGACGACGGCTCGGGCCTGCACCACATGGTCTACGAGGTGGTCGACAACGCCATCGACGAGGTGCTGGCCGGCCACGCCAAGTCTTGTCAGGTCACGCTGAACCCCGACGGCTCGTGCACAGTGCGCGACGACGGCCGCGGCATCCCGACGGGCATCAAGCAGGACGACGACCAGGACCCCAAGCGCTCGGCCGCCGAGATCGTGTTCACCGAGTTGCACGCCGGCGGAAAGTTCAACCAGAACGCCTACAAGGTGTCGGGCGGCCTGCACGGCGTCGGCGTGTCGGTCGTCAACGCGCTCTCCACTTGGCTGCGCGCGCGCATATGGCGCGAGGGCAAGGTCCACTTCATCGAATTCAACGACGGCGTGCCGGTGGCGCCGCTGAAGGTGGTTGAGAAGGCCGAGAAGGGCGCCAAGGGCACCGAGGTTTCCTTCCTGCCCAGCCCGAAGACCTTCACCAAGACCGAGTTCGATTACGGCACCCTGGAGCACCGCCTGCGCGAGCTGGCCTTCCTCAACTCCGGCGCCCGCATCGTGCTGACCGACGCCCGCCACGCCGACGTGAAGCGCGAGGAACTCTACTACGAGGGCGGCACCGCGGCCTTCGTGCGCTACATCGACCGCTCCAAGCAGGCCCTGCTGCCGGCGCCGGTCATGATCCAGGCCGACAAGGACGGCATCGGCATCGAGGTCGCCCTGTGGTGGAACGACAGCTACCACGAGAACGTGCTGTGCTTCACCAACAACATCCCGCAGCGTGACGGCGGAACGCATCTGGCCGGCTTCCGCGCCGCGCTGACCCGCGTCGTCAACAAGTACGCGGAAGAGAGCGGCATCGCGAAAAAGGAGAAGGTGGACCTGACCGGCGAGGACGTGCGCGAGGGTCTCACCTGCGTGCTCTCCGTCAAGGTGCCCGACCCCAAGTTCTCGTCGCAGACCAAGGACAAGCTCGTCTCCTCCGAGGTCCGTCCCGCCGTCGAGGCCGTGGTCGGCGAGAAGCTCGCGCAGTGGTTCGAGGAGAACCCGCGCGAGGCCAAGACCATCGTCGGCAAGGTGGTGGAAGCGGCGGCCGCGCGCGAAGCCGCCCGCAAGGCACGCGACCTCACCCGCCGCAAGGGCGCGCTGGACGGCCTGCGCCTGCCGGGCGGCCTCGCCGAGTGCCAGGATCGCGACGCCACCAAGACCGAGATGTTCATCGTCGAGGGCGACTCGGCCGGCGGCTCCGCCAAGCAGGGCCGCAAGCGCGAGTTCCAGGCCGTGCTGCCCATCCGCGGCAAGATCCTCAACGTCGAGCGCGCGCGCACCGACAAGATGCTGTCCTCCGAGCAGGTGACCAACATCATCGCCGCGCTCGGCACCGGCATCGGCCGCCAGCCCGCCGACCAGGGCGGCTTCAACATCGACAAGCTGCGCTACCACAAGATCATCATCATGACCGACGCCGACGTCGACGGCGCCCACATTCGCACGCTGCTGCTGACGTTCTTCTACCGGCAGATGCCGGACCTCATCGACAAGGGCCACCTCTACATCGCGCAGCCGCCGCTCTACAAAGTCACCAAGGGCAAGTCCGGCACCTACCTCAAGGACCAGCGCGCGCTCGAGGACTACCTGATCGACAGCGGCCTCGAGGACGCGGTGCTCGTCACCGGCTCGGGCGAAGAGCGTGGCGGGCGCGATCTGCGCGACATCGTCACCCAGGCACGCGGCATCACCGCCGGCATTGACGGCCTGCACTCGCGCTACAATCGCGGCGTCGTCGAGCAGGCGGCCATCGGTGGCGTGTTCGATCCCGCCCTGCTGCAAGCAGCGGACAAGGCCACCAAGGTCGCCGAGGAGATCGCGGCCCGCCTCGATGCCATCGCGGAAGAGACCGAGACCGGCTGGAAGGGCCGCTTCGGCAACGACGGCTTCATGTTCTCGCGCACCGTGCGCGGCGTCACGGAAGCCCATGCGCTCGACCGCAACCTGCTGGTGTCGCTCGACGCGCGCCGCATCAACGACAAGCGCGCGCATCTCCACGAGGTCTATGCCAAGCCGGGCCGCCTGCGCCGCAAGGACCAAAGCCTGCCCATCCACGGCCCGCGCGGACTGCTGGACGCCGTCTACGAGGCCGGCCGCAAGGGCATCTCGATGCAGCGCTACAAGGGGCTGGGCGAGATGAACGCGGACCAGCTCGCCGAGACGACGCTGGAGCCGGACAGCCGCACGCTGCTGCAGGTCAAGATGGGAGACCTCGCGGAATCGGACGAGATCTTCTCCAAGCTGATGGGCGACGTGGTGGAGCCGCGCCGCGAGTTCATCCAGGACAACGCTCTCTCGGTCGTGAACCTGGACGTGTGAGCGATGCTGGGGAAAGCGATGAATTGGGTCCCCTCTCCCCTAGGGGGAGAGGGTCGGGGTGAGGGGGGGCGTGGCCAGGGGATACCGCGTGGCAAGCCCCCTCACCGGCGCGGATCGTTGGTCGAACCAGGGTGGCAGTCGTCCCGGCCGCGCCTGCCTCTCCCTCGAGGGGAGAGGCGAGGTTGCGTCCGCGCTTCGAACCACGCGACGGCCGAAAGCAGCCTGCGCTTCCTCTTGTGGGGCATGGCAGGCCGCACATGACCAACTCCACAACACACATTCGCAAATGGCACCATCCGGACGTGCGCTCGATGTGCGCCATCGGCTTGAGCGGACAGCTGGGCTTGCACGGTCATTTGCCGTGGGAGGGCAACCGCGATCCGGAGTTCGTCGCCGACGTGGCCCGCTTCTTCGACATGACGCGCGGGCACGTGCTCATCGCCGGCCCGAAAACCATCGCCGCCGTGCCGGAATTCGTACGTCACGACCGCACGCTGTTCGTCATCCGCTCGCACATGAAACCGGAAGACGTGCTGGCGCGCTTTCGTGAGCGCACCGTGTTCGTCGGCGGCGGGCCGCCGGTGTGGGACGTCTACGCGCCCTATATCCGCCACTGGGACATCACCCGCCTGCCCTACGACGGTCCCGCCGACCGCTGGTTCAACCCCGCCTGGCTGACCACTGGCGTTCACGCAGGCGCGCGCTGACGCCGAGCCGCGAGGGACACGCCCCTGCGTGGCTGTCTGTTCCAGCGCAGAAGGCGCGGAGCCACCACAATGCGCCCCTCACTGCGCCGACGGCCCACCGAATGCGGCAGCAGCTCTGGCCCACGCGTCGCTACCCGTGGCCAGACCAAGGTCCGTGTGGCGCTTCGGATACGGCGGAGCCTCAATTTAAATGGCGACGCTGGACGGCGTATTGCTCTTCGCGCAGCGTCAGCCCCAAAATTCGGATTGGAATATTGAAGGCGCGAATGCCGATTTGAATTCCCGGAACTTTTCACCGTGGAGTGGTTATGCGTTGTGTTTCGTCTCTCGTGGCGTCTGCCGCGTTCGTGCTGTCGTTGGCGACAACGACTGCGAACTCCCAGTCGCTTCCTGCCGCGACGGGCCTGCCGGCTGTATCCGGTTTGAACGGGTCGCTGTCGTTCGATGGCACGCACCTGTCCAATGTGGACTTCCTGAGTGCCACGGGAAGCATATCCATCCCGATATCGCATTCCTTCGGCCTTCAGCTCGACGCCGGGCTCGCAGGCAACGATGGCATCAATGGCGGGGGTGGAGGAGCCCACTTGTTCTGGCGCGATCCCGGTGTCGGCTTGCTCGGCCTGTATGGCGGCTACCTCAGCGCCGATAGCGTTCTTGCCGGTGCCTCCAGCCACGTCTGGTCGCCTGCCGTCGAGGGAGAGCTGTATGTGGGACGCCTGACACTCGGCGGCACCCTCGGAGCCGATATCCTGCAATCCGGCGGCAATTCGGCGACATCGTTCGCCTCCTCTGCTCACCTCGCCTACTACCTGACCGACGACCTCGTGATGCGGCTGGGCCATCGATACGCCTTTGAAAGCAATACGGGCCTCCTGCAGATCGAGGCGCAGCTGGCGCAGCTCCCGGTCGGCGGTCTGTCGCTCTACGGCTCGGGCGTGCTGTCTGAAAATGGTGACCTCGGGGCCACGGGCGGCATCAAGCTCTACTTCGGCGAGAGCGGAAAGTCGCTGATCCGGCGCAACCGCGAGGACGACCCGCTGCAGTGGTGGCAATACGCCTTCCTTGCCCTGTCGGGGCGTTGGCAACGCTGTACGGACGGCTCGCATTGGAACGCAATTACCCGCAGCTGCCCGCCCGGCACGCGCCTGCGCCCATCCCCGGGCTTCTGAACAAAATTGGGAATGGGCTGACCGGGCCGGCGGGCTCGCCTATAGTCGGCGGCGATGAAAAAGCCGCCTGCCAAGCCCCGCCAGTCCGCCCCCGATCTGTTCGCCGCCGAGCCCACGCCGGCCGCGCCCGGGCCTCGCCGCACGACCGATGGCGCGGGACCAGGACCTGCGGCGCAAGAGCCGACAGCAGCCGCGACGAGCGAGGCCGACCCTGCCGGGCCGACGCGTGCCGGGCCCCAGCCTGCATCGGCGGCGGCTCGCAAGCCCGCGTCGGCTGCGGCCACGGCCCCCGGCGTCGCTGGCGAGACGACGAACGTTCCCGGCCTCGCCGAGCATGAGCGCGCGCCCTACCGCACCGCGCCACCCGCCTCGGCTCCCGCTGCCGCATCCGCCGCCGCCGAACCCGACATCCCCGGCCAAGGCCCGCATACGCATCCGGCGCCGGGGTGCACGGTGCCGGCCATCGAGCCTGTGCCGGTTCTCAAGGGGAGCCACGTTTTCCTCATCGACGGCTCGGGCTACATCTTCCGCGCCTTCCACGCGCTGCCTCCGCTGACGCGACCCTCCGACGGCCTGCCGGTCGGCGCCGTGCACGGCTTCTGCGCCATGCTGTGGAAGCTCATCGCCGAGCAGGCCAAGACCGAGCGCCCGACCCACATCGCCGTCATCTTCGACGCCTCGCGCGAAACCTTCCGCAACGCCATCTATCCCGACTACAAGGCGCACCGGCCGCCGGCGCCGGAAGAGCTCATTCCCCAGTTCCCGCTCATCCGCGACGCCGTGAAGGCGTTCAACGTGGCCTGTATCGAACAGGACGGCTACGAGGCCGACGACCTCATCGCCACCTACGCCAAACAGGCGGTGGCGCACGGCGGCGACGTGACCATCGTCTCCTCCGACAAGGACCTGATGCAGCTGGTGCAGCCGGGCGTCGGCATGCTCGACACCATGAAGGGCAAGCGCATCGGCCGCGAGGAAGTGATGGAGAAGTTCGGCGTCGCGCCGGATCGCGTCGTCGACGTGCAGTCGCTGGCGGGCGACGCCACCGACAACGTGCCGGGCGTGCCGGGCATCGGCATCAAGACCGCCGCCGATCTGATCAAGGACTACGGCGATCTCGACACGCTGCTGGCGCGCGCCGGCGAGATCAAGCAGCCCAAGCGCCGCGAGAAGCTGATCGAATTCGCGGAGCAGGCGCGCATCAGCCGCGAGCTGGTGCGCCTGAAGGACGACGTGCCGGTGGCGGTCGGCATCGAACAGCTCGGAGTCGCCGATCCCGTGCCGGCGGCGCTGCTCGGTTTCCTGCGCCTGATGGAGTTCGCGACCCTGACACGGCGCATCGCCGACAAGCTCGGCGTCGATGCCCCCGCGCCACCTGCAAGCTCGGTCGGCTCCAGCGTGCGCAAAGCCTCGGCGCTCGCCACGCCGTTCGGCGCGCATGCCTCCGCCGCCGAGGAACGCCGCCACGCCGCCCACTTCGCCGCTCGCCTCGCCGCGGCGCACAAGCAGGCAACCGAGCCACCTGTCGACCGCACGAAATACGCCACGCTCACGGAGCCGGCCGATCTGGCCAGATGGCTGGCGGTGGCGCGCGAGGCCGGCCACCTCGCCTTCGACATCGAGACCACCGGGCTCGATGCCATGACCTGCGATCTGGTCGGCGTCTCGCTCGCCGTGGCGCCGGGGCTCGCGGCATACGTGCCACTCGGTCACCGCGCCACGCCGGGCGCCTTCGACTTCGGCGACACGGATGGCGTGCGGCAGATCCCGCTCGCCACCGCGCTCGATCTGCTGCGTCCCGTGCTCGAGGACGCCAGCGTCCTCAAGATCGGCCAGAACATCAAGTTCGACGTCCTCGTGATGGCGCGGCACGGCATCCGCGTCACCCCGATCGACGACACCATGCTGCTCTCCTACGTGCTCGACGGCGGGCGCGGCAGCCACGGCATGGACGACCTGTCCGAACGCCACCTGAAGCACACCTGCATCCCGTTCGACAAGGTCATCGAGCACGCGCCGGGCGCCAAGAAATCGGAGAAGACCTTCGCGCAAGTGCCGCTCGACAAGGCGACCGAGTACGCCGCCGAGGACGCCGACGTGACGCTGCGGCTGTGGCACGCCTTGAAGCCGCGCCTGCCGGCCGAGAGCATGACCACCGTCTACGAGACGCTGGAGCGGCCGCTGCTGCCCGTCATCGTCGACATGGAAAAGGCCGGCATCAGGGTCGATCCCGCCATTCTGTCGCACCTGTCCGGCAGCTTCGCCCAGTCGCTGGCGCGGCTGGAGGAGGAGATCAACGGCCTCGTCGGCCACAAGTTCAACCTCGGCTCGCCCAAGCAGCTCGGCGAACTGCTGTTCGACCGGCTGCAGCTGCCGGGGGGAAAGCGCACCAAGAGCGGCCAATGGGAAACGCGGGCGAGCCTGCTCGACGATCTCGCCACCAACGAGGAGTTGCCCGACGACGCGCGCCGGCTCATCAACAAGATGCTGGAATGGCGCCAGCTGTCCAAGCTGCGCTCCACCTACACCGACGCGCTGCCGGCCTACATCGATGGCACCACGGGGCGCATCCACACGAGCTACGCGCTCGCCGCCACCACGACCGGCCGCCTCGCCTCCTCCGAGCCCAACCTGCAGAACATTCCGATCCGCACGCCCGAGGGCCGCGCCATCCGCACCGCCTTCATCGCCGAGCGCGGACACAAGCTGATCTCGGCCGACTACAGCCAGATCGAGCTGCGCGTGCTCGCCCACATCGCCGACATCCCGCAATTGAAACGCGCCTTCGACGACGGCCTCGACATCCACGCCATGACGGCGTCCGAGATGTTCGGAGTACCGGTGAAGGACATGCCGGGCGAGGTGCGCCGCCGCGCCAAGGCGATCAACTTCGGCATCATCTACGGCATCTCGGCGTTCGGTCTGGCCAACCAGCTCGGCATCCCGCGCGAGGAGGCGGGCGCCTATATCAAGACCTACTTCGAGCGCTTCCCCGGCATCCGCGCCTACATGGAGGCGACGAAGACCTTCGCCCACGAGCACGGCTACGTGGAGACCATCTTCGGCCGCCGCATCCACTATCCCGAGATCAACACCAAGAACCCGTCGATGCGCGGCTTCCTCGAGCGCGCCGCCATCAACGCGCCGATCCAGGGCTCGGCCGCCGACATCATCCGCCGCGCCATGATCCGCATGCCGGGTGCGCTGCGCGACGCCGGTCTCGACAGTGCGCGCATGCTGCTGCAGGTGCACGACGAACTCGTCATCGAGGTAGCCGACCCGAAGGTGGAGGCGACGATCGCGGTGGCGCGCCGCGTGATGGAAGGCGCCAGCCTGCCTGCGGTGGAACTGAAAGTCCCCATCCACGTCGACGCCAAGGCCGCCGACAACTGGGAAGCCGCGCATTGAGGTACTTTGCCGGTGCCCACCGGGACGCAACAGGTCTGGCCGCGGGCTATTCATGCCCGCATCTTGCGGGTGCTTCGCCCCCACGTCCCCCGGGCTTCTCGCCGCCGGTACGGGAAGCACCTAATACCGGCCGGCGAAAATCTTGACCTTCCCTTGCGCCGGCCAAGGGGCCAAGGGCCCCCGCCGCGAGCGGCGGAACCGCGCGAATTCCGGATGCGCTGAGCGTCAGGAATTCGTGCGCAGGGTATAAGCTGGGTCCACCTGCCGTATCCGCCCGGCATGCCCGCCGCCGTTGCCCATTCACGCGGGGACGCTACGACGCCCCGCCAAGCCCTACGACGCCTCGCCAAGCGCGGCAACGCAAAGGGCGCCGATCCCGCGACCGACGCCCTTCCTGCCTAGTCGTTGCATGGCCCGCGAGCGGATCAGAGCGGGATGTTGTCGTGCTTCTTCCAGGGATTCTCGAGCTTCTTGCCGCGCAGCATGTTGAGCGCGCGCCCGACGCGACGGCGCGTGCCGTGCGGCAGGATCACCTCGTCGATGTAACCGCGCTCGGCGGCCACGAACGGATTGGCGAAGCGCTTCTTGTACTCGTCGACGCGGGCCTGGATCTTGACCGGATCGTTGAGCTCGGAGCGGTAGAGGATCTCGGCCGCGCCCTTCGCGCCCATGACCGCGATCTCGGCCGACGGCCAGGCATAGTTGACGTCGCCGCGGATGTGCTTGGAGCTCATCACGTCGTAGGCGCCGCCGTAGGCCTTGCGGGTGATGACGGTCACCTTCGGCACGGTCGCTTCGGCGTAGGCGAACAGCAGCTTGGCGCCATGCTTGATGAGGCCGCCGTATTCCTGCGCGGTGCCGGGCAGGAAGCCCGGAACATCGACGAAGGTGATGATCGGGATGTCGAAGCAGTCGCAGAAGCGCACGAAGCGGGCCGACTTGCGTGAGGCGTCGCTGTCGAGCACGCCGGCCAGCACCAGCGGCTGGTTGGCGACGATACCGACCGTGCGGCCCTCCATGCGGGCGAAGCCGGTGATGATGTTCTTCGCGAACGCTTCCTGGATCTCGAAGAAGTCGCCCTCGTCGACGACCTTCAGGATCAGCTCCTTCATGTCGTAGGGCTTGTTCGGGTTGTCGGGAATGAGCGTGTCGAGCGAGAAATCATAGAGGTCGGTGGCGTGCTTGGTGGGGATCTCCGGCACGCCGCCCTTGTTGTTCTGCGGCAGGAAATCCATCAGGCGGCGCATCTGCAGGATGGCCTCGACATCGTTCTCGTAGGCGCGATCGGCGATCGACGACTTGGTGGTGTGCACCTTGGCGCCGCCCAGCTCCTCGGCCGTCACGGTCTCGTTGGTGACGGTCTTCACGACGTCCGGGCCGGTCACGAACATGTAGCTCGTGTCCTTGACCATGAAGATGAAGTCGGTCATGGCCGGCGAGTAGACGTCGCCGCCGGCGCACGGCCCCATGATGACGGAAATCTGCGGGATGACGCCGGACGCCAGCACGTTGCGCTGGAACACCTCGCCGTAGCCGCCCAGCGCGTCGACGCCTTCCTGGATGCGCGCGCCGCCGGCATCGAACAGGCCGATGATGGGGGCGCGGTTCTTCAGCGCCATGTCCTGGATCTTGGTGATTTTCTTGGCGTGCGTTTCGCTCAAAGACCCGCCGAGCACGGTGAAGTCCTTGGCGAACACGAACACGGTGCGGCCGTTGATGGTGCCCCAACCGGTGACGACACCGTCGCCCGGCGTCCTGTTCTTCTCCATGCCGAACTCGGTGCAGCGATGCTCGACAAAGGTGTCGTACTCCTCGAAGGAGTGCTCATCCATCAGCAGCTCGATGCGCTCGCGCGCGGTCAGCTTGCCGCGCTTGTGCTGGGCATCGATGCGCGGCTGGCCGCCGCCAAGCCGGGCTTCGCCACGACGGCGCTCGAGCTCCTCGATGACTTCCTTCATAGGGGCACCCGTTTGATCTGTCTGGATATCGTGTCTGGACGCGTGGGCGGCGGTGGCCGGCCCGTGAAGAGTGTGACGCCCGCGTGAATAGCAAGGGGGGCCGGCAAGCGCAAACGCAACGAAGGGGGCACGTTAACCCTCGTGCGCGAACCCTCGTGCGGGGCGCGCGCACGAGCCGGACGGCCAGTGCAGCGGTTCGCCGGACCTTCGCTCGAGTTGCCTAGGCCAGCTTGAGCGCGCCGTGATAGGCGACCGCCCAGGCGTCACCCTTACCCTTGGCGGACGAGCGCGCGCCGCCGGGGGGCGTCACCTCGCCGATGACCACCGGCGCCTCGCCAGCGGCCTGCAAAGCCGCCAGCACCTCGCCGGCCCGCGCCTTGTCGGCCACCACGACCATGCCGAGGCCGCAGTTGAAGGTCCGCAGCATCTCGGCGTCGTCGATGCCGGCGGTGGCCTTGAGCCAGCCGAACACGGGCGGCGGCGTCCAGGCCCCCAGGTCGACCCGGCACGCGACGCTTTCGGGCAGCACCCGCGGCAGGTTTTCGCTCAAGCCCCCGCCGGTGATGTGCGACAGCGCCTTGATGGCGCCGCCCCTGTTGCCCTCGCGGGGCGGGCCGCCACCACCGGTCGCCTTCAGCGCCGCCAGGATCGGCTTGACGTAGATGCGCGTCGGCGTGATGAGCGCCTGGGCCATCGTCTGGCCGGTGGCGAAGGCGGCCGGATCGTTCCACGTCAGGCCCGCACGCGCCACGAGCTTGCGCACCAGGGAATAGCCATTGGAATGCACGCCCGACGCGGCGAGCCCGATCAGCACGTCGCCCGGCACGATGTCGGCGCGCGGCAGGATTTCGCCGCGCTCCGCCGCGCCGACGGCGAAGCCCGCGAGGTCGTAGTCGCCGGCCTTGTACATGCCGGGCATTTCGGCCGTCTCGCCCCCGATCAGCGCGCACCCCCCCTGCCGGCAGCCCTCGGCAATGCCGGAGACGACGGCCCTGGCGACGCCGACCTCGAGCTTGCCGGTCGCGAAATAGTCCAGGAAGAACAGCGGCTCGGCGGCCTGCACCACGAGGTCGTTGACGCACATGGCGACGAGATCGATACCGATGGTGTCGTGCAGCCCGGTATCGATGGCGATCTTCAGCTTGGTGCCGACGCCGTCGTTGGCGGCCACCAGGATCGGGTCCTTGAAGCCGGCCCGCTTCAGGTCGAACAGGCCGCCGAAGCCACCGAGGTCGGCATCCGCGCCGGGTCGCCGCGTTGCGCGGGCCAGCGGCTTGATGGCGTCGACCAGGGCATTGCCGGCATCGATGTCGACACCCGACTCGGCATATGTCATTGGCTTGGCGGTAGGCGTCTCGCCGGACTTCGCGCGGGTCATGGCGTCCTCGCTTCGGGCAGGGCTGGCAGGGCGGAAAGCGGTGCGCGGCAGGCAGGCAGGCGGCGCGCTCGACGCGGCCCGCGAGATGCCAACTTCCGCCGGATTGGTGCCGCTACATACGCGATGTGAGCGCGGGAGGCGAGTGGGGCCAGGCGCCGATCCGAACCGCTGGCTTTCGAGGGGGCAATACGACGTGACCGGCAACAAGGCCAGCAACATGACCTCCCGCGGCGACCCCGCCATCGTATCCGCACCGGTTGCATCCGCTCGGATGGCCGCAGCGCGGCTGGCGACTGCCACGACCGGTTGCGCCGCCGTCATGGCCCTGATGCTCGCCGCCGGTGCGGAGCCGGGCCACGCCGCGCCTCAGGCGGACGCCGCCTTCACCATCGGCAACTATCCCGTGGAAGCGGTGGCCAAGGACGCCGTGCAGGCCAAGGAGAAGGCGCTGGCCGACGGCCAGCAGGGCGCCTTGCGCTCGCTGCTGCGCCGCCTCGTGCCGGTGACCGCCTATCGCCGCCTGGGCAAGATCACGCCTGCCAAGCCGGCCGAACTGGTCGACGGCTTCTCCGTGCGCTCCGAACGCAACTCCAGCACGCAGTATATCGCCAGTCTGGACTTCGCCTTCCAGCCGCAGTCCATTCGCAACTACCTGAAGCGCGAGGGGCTGCCGTTCGTCGACACGCAGGCGCCGGAGATCGTCGTCGTGCCGATCCTGCGCAATGCGCAAGGCGCCGGCATCGATGCAGGCCCGTGGGCGGATGCCTGGAAGGGCCTGGACCTCGCCCATGCGCTGGCGCCGGTGAAAATCCAGCCGCTGAAGGACAACATCCACGCCGATACGGTGAAGATGGCGATGGCCGACGACAACGGCGGCGCCGAGCGCATCCTGGCCGGCGAATACCAGACCGACCGCGTGCTGCTGGCCATCGCCGATGTCGATCCCGGCAGCCGTCGCGTCACCGTCGTGCTGGCCGGCCAGGATGCGGTCGGCCCGTTCCGCTTGAAGCGCTCGTGGCGCCTCGGCAGCGACCAGGGCTACACACTCGAGTTCGCCGCCGTGGTCGCGCTCGGCATCCTCGAAGGCCGCTGGAAGGCGACGCAGACGCCGAAGGGCGCGGATGCCACCGGGGCCGCCTATGGCACGGGCAGCAGCGGCGGCGGCGCGGCATGGTCGGCGCCCGGCGGCGGCGCACCCTCGGCCGGTGGTCAACAGGTCCGCGTCGAGGTCGAGTTCGGCTCGATGGCACAATGGAACGACATTCGGCGCCAACTGCTCGACACGCCCGGCGTCGAGGACGTGGAAATCGGCGCCATGTCGTCGCGCACGGCCGAGGTCTCGCTGCGCTTTCCCGGCGGCGCGGACCAGCTGGCGCGGGCCTTGGACCGCCAGGGCCTCGCCATGCGCAACATGGGCGGCGTCTGGCGACTGACCTCCGAGTTCTGAGATTTCCGCAACCGGCCGTCGCACGTCCGCGATCGATGCATCGTGCCGTTGTGCCGCCCCCGGGCGCTCGTGCCAATGCGGCACAGCTGCCAAGGGGCCGGCAAGGTTGAATTGAAATCGGGCGATTTTGCTCAAATGCGAGACAGTTGAATTAGCGGCCCGTTGACCAGGACAGTGATGAAGTCGGCCCTGGAAGTGCCAGATCCAGGGGTTGCCGCATGTCTCATGGAATTTCATTGTTGTCGCGCCGCCCGGTGCGTCAGCTGTTCGCCTGCTCCAGCGGATCGGTCGCCCTCATCGGTGGCCTCGCGCTGACCACCGTGCTGTTCGTCATCGCCGTGGCGCTCGATGTCGGCCGCATCCACAATACGCGCACGCAGCTGCAGGCCGCGCTCGATGCGGCCGCGCTGGCCGGCGCCAAGGCGCTGCAGGAGGACAATGCCACGCAGGCCACCGTCGACACGGTCGCGCAGGCGACGTTCGACAGCTTCCTCGCCAACATCAAGCTGCCCGGCATCACCACGACCAACTTCAAGGCCAAAGCCGACTTCAACAGCGACAAGGTCGTCGCGACGGTCGACGCGCAGATCTCCTCTATCCTCTCGAAGGTGGCACCGTCGTCGGACTACGTGAATTTCAAGCCGACCGCCGCCGTCTCCTACAAGTACGAGAAGATCGAGCTGGCCCTCGTCGTCGACGTCACCGGCTCCATGAACTGGACGCCGTCGGGCGATACCAAGCCCAAGCTGCAGTCGCTGAAGGAAGCGGCCAGCACCTTGATCGACACGCTGATGGCCAACAGCCCGGCCGAGAACGCCGTGCGCATCGCGGTGGCGCCGTTCTCGGCCTCCGTCAATGCCGGCGCCTTGGCCAACGCCGTCAGCGCCTCGCCCGATGTCACGACCTGCGGCTATAACTGGTACTGGGGCTACAGCTGCCAGACCAGCGCCGGCGCCGACGTCGATACGTGCGTCATCGAGCGCCCCGTCTCGCACGAGGATGCCGACCCGACCTCGGACAAGATCCCCGCCGTACCGTCGGCGTCCTATGGCAACTACTCGTGCCCCAAGGCCCCCGTGGTTCCTCTGCAGGGCCTCAGCCAGCAGACGACGCTGAAGAATACCATCAACAGCTACGTCGCCAGCGGCGCCACGGCAGGCCATATCGGCGCGGCCTGGGGCTGGTATCTGCTCTCCGACAAGTGGAACAGCGTGCTGCCCACCGCCTCGCGACCCGAACCCATCAGCAACAAGCACGTGCACAAGCACGTCATCTTCATGACCGACGGCCAGTTCAACACCTCGTACCTGTCCGGCTCGTCCACTGGCTCGATGCAGCAGACCGACGAGTCCTATGCCGAGTTCCAGGAGCTGTGCAAGAAGATGAGCAACCCCGGCAAGGGCAAGATCACCATCTGGACCATCGGCTTCGATCTCAATGGCCTCGGCACGACGCGGCCCAAGGACGAGCTGATCGCCTGCAGCGGCGCCACCAACTTCTTCGACGCGCCGACGGGCGACGCACTGAAGGCGGCGTTCAGCACCATCGTCGCCAACATGCGCTCGATGGCGGTGTCGCAGTAGCGGCAGCGATCGGCGGCCCCGAGAATGCAAAAAGCTGGAGCCTCGAGAGAGAGGCTCCAGCTTTTTGTGTCGCGTTGTCATTCGACCGTGTGGCACGAGCAGCGGCCTCGGCGGCCGCTGCCCCCTGTCCGCACGGCTCAGGACGGCTTCTTCGCCGCCTTGTTCTGGCGGTTGCTGATGAGGTCTTCGACGACCGCCGGATCGGCGAGCGTCGAGGTGTCGCCGAGGCTGCCGAAATCGTCCTCGGCGATCTTGCGCAGGATGCGGCGCATGATCTTGCCCGAGCGCGTCTTCGGCAGACCGGGCGAGAACTGGATCAGGTCCGGCGTCGCCGTCGGGCCGATCACCTTGCGCACGTGGGCAACCAGCTCCTTGCGCAACTCCTCGGAGGGCTGCTCGCCGGAGTTGAGCGTCACGTAGCAGTAGATGCCCTGGCCCTTGAGGTCGTGCGGATAGCCGACGACCGCGGCCTCGGCCACCTTCGGGTGCGAGACGAGCGCGCTCTCGACCTCGGCCGTGCCCATGCGGTGACCGGAGACGTTGATGACGTCGTCGACGCGGCCGGTGATCCAGTAGTAGCCGTCCTCGTCGCGGCGGCAGCCGTCACCGGTGAAGTACGTCCCCTTGTAGGTGGAGAAGTACGTCTGCACGAAGCGCTCGTGGTCGCGATAGACCGTGCGTGACTGCCCCGGCCAGCTGTCCTTCAGGATCAGGTTGCCCTGCGTGGCACCCTGCAGCTCCACGCCCTTGTCGTCGACCAGAGCCGGCACGACGCCGAAGAACGGACGCGTGGCCGAACCCGGCTTGGTCATCGTGGCACCCGGCAGCGGGGTGATCATGATGCCGCCGGTCTCGGTCTGCCACCACGTATCGACGATCGGGCAGCGGCCCTCGCCGGCAACGTGATAGTACCACTCCCAGGCCTCCGGATTGATCGGCTCGCCGACCGAGCCGAGCAGGCGCAGGGACGCACGGCTGGTGCGCTTGACGAAGTCGTCGCCGGCACCCATCAGGGCGCGGATGGCGGTGGGCGCGGTGTAGAAGATGTTGACGCCCCACTTGTCGACCACGTGCCAGAAGCGCGAGGCGGTCGGGTAGTTCGGCACGCCCTCGAACATCAGCGTGGTGGCGCCGTTGGCGAGCGGACCGTAGACGATGTAGCTGTGGCCGGTGACCCAGCCCACGTCGGCGGTGCACCAGTAGATGTCACCGTCGTGGTAGTCGAACACGTACTGATGCGTCATGGCGGCGTAGACGAGGTAGCCGCCCGTGGTGTGGACGACGCCCTTCGGCTTGCCGGTCGAGCCCGAGGTGTAGAGGATGAACAGCGGATCCTCGGCGGCCATCTCGGTGGGCGGGCAATCCGCCGTCACCTTGACCAGCTCCTCATGCAGCCAGTAGTCGCGGCCGGCCACCATCGGCACGTTGCCGCCGGTGTGCTTGACGACCAGCACCTTCTCGTCGCCCTTGCACTTCTTCAAGGCCTCGTCGGTGTTCTTCTTCAGCGGCACCGGCTTGCCGCCGCGCAGGCCTTCGTCGGCGACGATGATGAGCTTGCTGTCGGCGTCCTCGACGCGGTTTTGCAGGCTCTCCGGCGAGAAGCCGGCGAACACGATGGAGTGCACGGCGCCGATGCGGGCGCAGGCCAGCATCGCGTAGGCGGCCTCGGGGATCATCGGCAGGTAGATGGTGATGCGATCACCCTTCTTGGCGCCGAGCGCCTTCAGCACGTTGGCGAACTTGGACACGCGCTCGTGCAGCTGCTTGTAGGTGATCTTCTCGTCGCGGGTCGGGTCATCACCCTCCCAGATGATGGCAACCTGGTCGCCGCGCGTCTTCAGGTGGCGGTCGACGCAGTTGGCGCAGACGTTGAGGGTGCCGTCCTCGTACCACTTGATGGACACGTTATGGGTGTCGAACGAGGTGTTCTTCACCTTGGTGTACGGCTTGATCCAGTCGAGGCGCTTGCCCATCTCGCCCCAGAAGCCGTTGGGATCCTCGACGGAGCGCTTGTACATCGCCTGATACTTGGCGTCGTCGACCCACGCGCGCTTGGCCCACTCGGCCGGTACGGGGTACTTCTTGTCCGACATGCGTTATTTCCTCCCAACGTCGAAACGGATTTTGAGATGCCTTCTTGGGCGGGCATTATGGGTACGGTCGCCGCTCGTGCAACCGCCCACTTGGTCGAATGATTTCCTGCATTTTCCGAGTGGCTTGTCACGCCGATTTGCGCTGTGGCACAGCGCTTTTCGCTTGTGCCGCACGGCGCGCGCATATTGCACCGCAGCACGTCTATTGCGCCTGCGAAGCCGCGTGCCGCCAGACCGCGGTGCGCTTGATCTCGGCATCCTCCAGCTCCCGCGTGACAGGAACCTGATAGTCGGCGGCCTGCGCGAATTTCTGGCGCGGGAAATAGCTGCGCTGCGGATCGCCGATCAGGATCAGGCTGCCATTTTGCACTGCAGCATCGATGAAGCGCGACACCGCGTCGGCCAGCTGGCGCTCGTAGTAGAGATCGCCGACCAGGATCACGTCCCAGTCCGCCGCCGGCGGCTGCGCCAGCAGGTTGTCGGCGGTGACGGCAAGCTGCACGCCGTTGGCCGTCGCATTGAGACGGCAGGCGGCAAGCGCGAGCTTGTCGATGTCGGCGGCCAGCACATGCGCCGCGCCCGCCTTCGCTGCCGCGATCGCCTGCAGCCCCGATCCGGCGCCGAGGTCGAGCACACGGCGGCCGGCCACCAGCCCGGGATTGTCGAGCAGGTAGCGCGACAGCGCCTGACCGCCGGCCCAGGCAAAGGCCCAGTACGGCGGCGGCACGTTCATCTCGCCCAGCTCCTCCTCGGTCTTCTGCCAGATGGGCAGGCTCTCCTCGGCGAGCATGAGCACGATTTCCGGCACCAGCGGCGGCGCCAGCGGCTTCGTGTTGGCCCGGATGAAGGCGTCGACCGTCTCGGGACGGGCAAGATCGAGCCGCGTCGCGCCTGTGCGGGCTGACGTCATGTGCCGAGCGTCTTCGCGTCGAGGCCGGCCATGCGGCAGACCTCGGCCCATTCGGCCGGCGTCACCGGCTGCACCGACAGCCGGCTGGTGCGCACGAGTGCCATGTCGGCGAGCTTCGGGCTGGCCTTGATGGCGGCGAGTGTCACCGGCCTGGCGACCGGCGCCACGGCTTCCACATCCACGCACTCCCATTTGCCGGTGTCGTCGGTCGGGTCGGGGTGGGCCGGCGCGATGACACGCAGCACGCCCACCACCTCACGCCCGATGTTGGAGTGATAGAAGAAGCCGAGGTCGCCGACCTGCATCGCCTTCATGTGGTTGCGGGCGAGGAAGTTGCGCACGCCCGACCACGGCTCACCCTTCTTGCCGCGCGCCACCAGCTGGTCCCACGAGAACGCATCCGGCTCCGATTTCAGCAGCCAGTAGGCTGAGGGCGTGGCGGGTTTTCTGGCCATGACGAAACGATCCTCGCAGCGAAGCAGCCGGGCCAGACGTGTGTGCCGCACGCGGGCGCAGCCCGCAAGTCGCGCGCGCAGACGAACGACGCCAGCGGCTGGGGAGCCGCTGGCGTCGTGTCGGGCTGAAAAAGCGGGCCGGGCCGGCAGGGGCCGCCGTTGTCAGGCGCTGAGCGCCGCCGAGGTGCGGGCGCCGCGCAGGGCCCGCGCGATGAGATGCGGCGGCGTCGGCGGCGTCTCCACGGGGGCATTCTTGCCCTTGGCCGCCTTCGCCTTCTTGCCGTCCTTGGCCGGGGCGGCCGGAGCCGCGGGCGCCGGCGCCTTGGCCACGGCAGCCTCCATCACGGCGGCGTCCTGCGCGGGCTTGCGGGCCGGCTCGGCCGGGGCCGCAGCGGGAGCTGCAACGGCAACGGCGCCGCGCTGGTGGCGCATCAGCGTGATGTCGGTGACCTCGAAGCCGAGAAACACGCCCTCGGGCTGGCGGGCGAGGCGGTTCGAGCCTTCCGCGCCGACCGTCACGCCTGCATCGAAGCGGCCGAGGATGGCCTCGAACAGCTGCCGCGCGGCGCTGTGGTGGCCGACGACGATGATGTGCTCGTAGGCCTCGTCGAGCGCATCGAGCAGCAGGTTGACGAGGTCGGGATCGACGATCGCCGTATCGTCGCCGATGGCGACGCCGGCCGGGATGAAGTGCACATCCGTGCCGGGGACACTGGTCACGACCTGCTCGAACGACGCGGTGCCGGTGACGAGCTGGTTCATGCCGGGCATCGCCGGCAGGTCGAGGTCGGCGGCCATGCTGCGACCCGAGGGGCTCCATTCGACGACGACGACACCCTTGCCGCTTTCGGCGACCCCAAGCGCGATCTCCACGGCTTCCAGCCCCGGATCGACGCTGTCGGTCTCGCCGACCACGATGGTGCGGAAGCCGGTCGCCTGATGCGGCAGCTCGGTGATGATGCGCGCAATGCTGTCGACGCCGAGCACCGGATCGCCGGCGGGAGCCGCGGCCGGCACGGCGGACGCGGCCGGTGCCTGTTGCGCAGCCGGCTTGCCGGCCGAAGCGGCGGTGCTGGCGTTGGCCGACCTCGGCGTGCCGCCCTTGGCTGCCTTCAGCGGCAGCTCGTCGTCGGCGCCCGCCGCGTCGGCGATGGCCGCGGCAAGCTGCTTGTCGCCGGCCTGCTGCTTGTCACCGGAACGCGTGCGGGACAGCTTGGAGCGGACTGGACGCGCGGCGGCGATGGCGGCACGCACGAGGGCGAGCGCGAGACCGAGCAGGAACGTGGTGGCGAACACCAATGCGGTGTAGTTCGACTTCTTCGGGAACAGCGGCACGCTGGACGCGCGCGCCTTGGACACGATCTGCGCCTCGACGGTGGCGGCCGAGGCCTCGGTGCGGGTACGGCTGGCCTCGAACTGGGCCTGCAGGCGCTCCAGCTCGGCACGCTTGGCCTTGGCCACCGCCTCCAGCTGGCGCAGCTTGACCTCGTCGCCGCCAGAGGACACGACGCGGCTCTTGATCTCGTCGATGCTTTTCTTGACCGCGTCCTCACGCGCGGCAGCCATCTTGGCTTCTTTTTCGAAGCCCTCGACCAGCTTGCCCACTTCGCCCGCCACCTGCTTCTTCAGGCCGGCGAGATCGGCATTGAGCTGGCGCATGCGCGGGTGCTCGGGCAGCAGCGTGGCGGACAGCTCGGAGATCTGGCGCTCCAGGCGCACGCGCTGCTGCAGGATGTTCTGCATCATCGGCGATTTCTGCACGTCCGGCAAAACGTCGGCGCTGCCGGCCTTCGACAGGTCCCGGGCGGACTTCGCCTTCGCCTCGGCTGAACTGCGCTCGGACTTGGCACGCGACAGCTCGGCCGTCAGGTCGCCGAGCTGCTGCTCGTTGAGGCCGGTGTTCTGGGCGCCGCGGAATATGTTGGCCTGGCCGCGGAAGCGCTCGACCTCGGCTTCGGCCGCGACAACGTCGTCGGTGAGCGGCCCGATCCTGGCTTCCAGCTCCTTGTTGACGACGACCGTCTCGGCGCCGCGCTGGGAGGCGAGCGACTGGCGATAACTCTCGGCCAGGCTGTTGGCGAAATCGGCGGCGAGATCGGGATCGACGGAGGTGAAGCGGATGCCGATCGAGCGCGTCTCCTTCGCCGCATAGACCTCGAGCTGTCGATTGATGGTGGCGAGCACGCGATCCTGCTCGCTCTCGCCGGGGCGCGGGCCGCCGACGCCGGCCTGGCGCAGCAGGCTCGACACCATGTCGACGCTGCCGAGTTCGCTGTTGAACTCGCGACGTTCGCCCAGATGCATGTCCTCGGCGATGCGCGACACGAGGTCGGGCGCCATGAGCGCGCGCACATGCGTGTTGATGGCCTCCTTGTCCATGCGCACCGCCACCGCGTCCATGCCGCCGTCCGGCTTGGCGTCACCCTTGGCGACGATCTGCAGCTGGGCCTCCGACGCATAGCGCGGCGCGATGCCGGAACACACCAGATAGGTGAGGCCGGCGGCCAGCGACGAAACCACGATAACGCCGCGCATGCGCCGGGTGAGCGACTGCATCAGGGACGGCAGCTCGATGTTGTCGGGCGAAGCGGGAAGGGAAGCGCTCATTTGCGGCATCTCTGTGAGAATCAGAATCGATACCGCTGATTAGAGCTTTGACAGGTAATGATTTCCTTAAGTCGGTCCGCAAATTTGTCCGGACCTGGAACGGCGGCTAAGCCCTTTTTAACCAACAGCGCGTAGAACGGACGCAAGAGTTCACTCCCAAGTTCGCTTTTGTGCGGAGTTCCAAGTCATGTCCTTGCGCCTCGTGTTGTTGGGCAGCGTTGCCGCCCTGTCGCTGACGGGCTGTGCCAGCATCCGTGATGCGGTCGCCATTCGTTCCGAACCCGGCATCGCCGTTGCAGATGCGGGAATGCCGACCTCCGGCGCCGTCGTCGATGGCTATCCGGTTCCCGTCGCCGCACCCACGGTCGTGCACGCCGATGTGCGCGAGAGCTGGGGCGAGCCGCGCCCCGTGCCCGCCGCCCTCAAGGGACCGCGCGCCGTCGCCGAGAGCGATGGCCCGTATCTGCTCGATACCGGCGACCGGCTGCGCATTTTCGTCTACGGCCAGCCCAATCTGTCGCGCCTCTACATCGTCGACCATGCCGGCACCATCACCGTGCCGCTGATCGGCACCGTCAAGGCGCGCGGTCTCACCACGCAGGCGCTCGAGCATACCGTGCGCGACCGCCTCGGCGCCAAGTACGTGCGCGATCCGCAGGTGACGGTCGACATGCATCAGAACCGCCCGTTCTTCATCCTGGGCGAGGTCAAGAATGCCGGCCAGTACCCCTACGTGTCGGGCATGACGGTGGAGACGGCGGTGGCCATCGCCGGCGGCTACACGGAGCGGGCCAGCAACCGCAAGTTCCGCATCACGCGCCGCATCAACGGCCTCGTCGAGCAGGTCGAGGCACCGTCGGACTACGTCGTGCAGGCCGGCGACACGGTCTACGTGTTTGAAAGACTCTTCTGAGACCATCAGACTGGTGTCACACCGAAAGCTCGCCTTGCGGCAGCACATCGCTGCCCGGGGCGCGGCTCCGCCATGCCAGTCCGGATCTCGTACCCCGTGTCCCAGACCGCCACACTGCCGCGCGCGAGCGCTCCGCCGCCGCTCGCGCCGGCCCGCCCGCCGCACCATGCCGCCACACAGGTTGCAGCAGCAGCAGGCGCGCTGTCCGCTCGCGAGACCGCGAGCCGTCCGCTACGCATCGTGCATGTTCTGCGCGCACCCGTCGGCGGCCTGTTCCGCCACGTGCTCGACCTCGCCGCCGAGCAGGCCGCGCGCGGGCACGCGGTCGGCATCATCGCCGACAGCTCGACCGGCGACCGCCTGACCCCCATCCGCTTCGACGCCATCAGGGACAAGCTGGCGCTCGGCATCACCACGCTGCCGATGGCGCGCCAGCCGGGCCCCGCCGACTGGCACTCCTACCGCCGCGTGCACGACGCCATCGCCGGGCTCGACCTCGACATCGTGCACGGCCACGGCGCCAAGGGCGGCGCCTATGCCCGCCTGGCGCGGCGCGCGTTGCGCGCGCGCGGGAGCCGCATCGCCGCGTTCTACACGCCGCACGGTGGCACGCTGAACTTCCGCCCCGGCTCGCTGCAGTCGCGTGCCTTCCTGGCCCTGGAGAAAACCCTCGATCGCTGGACCGACGGCCTGGTGTTCGAGAGCGCCTACGCCGCCCGCATCTATGCCGAGCACATCGATGGGGCCGCCCCGCGGCGCATCGTGCCGAACGGCCTGCAGCCCGCCGATTTCGCGCCGCATATGCCCAATGCCGATGCCGCCGACTTCCTGTTCATCGGCGAGTTGCGCCCCGTGAAGGGCGTCGACGTGCTGCTGAAAGCGCTGGCGCTGCTCGATCGGGACCGGCCGACCACGGCCGTCATCGTCGGCTCGGGACCCGACACGGACGCGTTGAAGGCCCAGGCTGCCGAGTTGGGTCTCACCGGCAAGGTCCGCTTCCCCGGCGCGCTGCCCGCCGGCGAGGCGATGGCGCTCGGCCGCGTCTTCGTCGTGCCCTCACGCGCGGAAAGCTTCCCCTACGTGGTGCTGGAGGCCGCCGCCGCCGGCATTCCCCTCATCTCCACCAACGTCGGTGGCATCGGCGAGATCGTCGCCGGCACCGACACGACCCTGCTGCCGGCCGATGACATCGCGGCGCTCGCCGCCGCCATGCGTTCGGCCCGCGACGATGCGCCTGCGGCCCTTGCCCGCGCCGGGCGGCTGCGAGCGGCCGTGGCGGACCGCTTCACCGTGACCGGCATGACCGACGCCGTTCTCAAGTTCTACCGCGCGCAAACCGCTCCCTGACCGTTTCGGGACAAGCGCGCCCGTGCCGCCCGGGCGCCCTGCCCCAATGCGGCACGCGATGTGCTTCCCCGCAGCGGCCCACGTCTCGTTCTGGAACACGGGATGCGCCCGACACCAGGCCCCGCAAGGCACCACACAACCACCGAGATCCGCGATGACCGAACCCGCTCGCACCCTCCCTGCCGGCGCTCCGCCCGACCTGGCGCAGCAGGCCGCCACCAGCCGCGCCAATCTCGTCTCGCGACGTGTCGTCTCGGGGACGGCACGCGCCGCCGATTTTGCGCTCGTCACGCTGACGGGTGCCGCCTGCGCCGCCTGGACGCATCAGCACGACACCATCTCGACGCTGGAAGGCTTGAGCCTGCTGGCGCTCGGCGGCCTCGCCGCACTGGCCGTGTTCGAACTGCTCGGCCAGTACAGCATCACCGGCTTCGGCGCCATGCTGGCACGCGTGCCGCGGACGCTGGCGGGATGGACCTTCACCTTCTTCGCGTTGAGCGCCGCGGCCTTCTTCCTCAAGGCCGGCGCCGACGTCTCGCGCGTCTGGCTGGCGCTCTGGTACTTCAGCGGCGCGGCGGCACTGCTGGCTGCGCGTCTCGTGCTCGCCGGCCTCGTGCGCACCTGGGCCGCCGACGGCCGCCTGACCCGCCGCGCCGTCATCTACGGCAGCGGCGAGGTGACGGCCGACCTGATCCGCCAGCTGCAGACGGACGCCGGCTCGGACGTGCGCATCGACGGCATATTCGACGACCGCGGCGACGATCGCGCCACCGACAGCATCGGCGGCTATCCCCGCCTCGGCGGCCTCGACGATCTGGTGGAGTTCGCGCGCAAGGCCCGCGTCGACCTCGTGCTGCTGGCGCTGCCGATCAGCGCCGAGCGCCGTCTCGTCGGCATCATGAAGCACCTCGCGGTGCTGCCGGCCGACGTCAAGCTGCCCGCACAGGCGACGGCGCTGCGCTTTTCCTCGCGCACCTACAGCCACCTCGGCAAGGTCGCCATGATCGACCTTTCTGACAAACCGCTCGCCGACTGGGGGCGCCTCGGCAAGGACGTGCTCGACAAGTCCGTGGCGCTGATGGCGCTGATCGTGCTGGCCCCCGTCATGGCCGCCGTGGCGGCGCTGGTGAAGCTCGAGAGCAAGGGGCCGGTGCTGTTCAGGCAGAAGCGCTACGGCTTCAACAACGAGCTCATCGAGGTCTTGAAGTTCCGCTCCATGTACACCGACCGCTGCGATGCGCAGGCGAACCGGCTCGTCACCAAGGACGACCCGCGCGTGACGCGCGTCGGCCGCGTCATCCGCAAGACCAGCCTCGACGAGCTGCCGCAGCTCTTCAATGTGCTGTTCGGCACCCTGTCGCTGGTCGGCCCTCGCCCGCACGCCGTACAGGCCAGGGCCGCCGATCACCTCTACGGCGATGTCGTCGATACCTACTATGTGCGCCACAAGGTGAAGCCCGGCATCACCGGATGGGCGCAGATCAACGGCTGGCGCGGCGAAACGGACACGGCGGAGAAGATCCGGAAGCGCGTGGACTGCGATCTCTACTACATCGAGAACTGGTCTCTGACGCTCGATCTCTACATCCTGGCGCGCACGCCGCTGGCGCTGCTGAAAACCGACAACGCCTACTAGGCCGCCGGGCGACAGATGATGACCGAGGCGACCGAGGCCGACACGCTGCCGACGCGCGCCGCGCCCGTTAGGGTTGCCGGCGCGTGGACGTGGCGCGCCGGGCGGTTCGTTTCGCGCCTTGGCACGCCACTTGCGTCGTTGCTCGCGGGCGCGTGGTCCCGCATGGCCAACCGGGAATGCCGCGCCGCATCCCGCGTATCGAGCCAGCGAGCGACGCCCATGACCCGCCTGATCATCAACATGACGCCGGACTACGCGCCGCCGTCGGCCTCGCGAGGTCCGCGCATCCGCCCGCGCGCGGCCGATCTCCGGGTCCGCGTCGCGACGCCCGCGAGCGTTGGGCGCGAGCGCAGCACCGCCCACCTGCTCGTGCTGCTGATGGTGTGGCTGACCTTCGCCGCGAGCGGGCTCGTCTTCAGCGAGCCGGCCCCCGTCGACGCCCTGATGATGGCCCTCGTGGTCATCCTGCCCGCCGTCGGTCTCGCCACCACCACCACGACGCTGGTCTCCTTCCTGGCCGCCTGGATCGCCTGCGCCGCCGCCGCCATCCTGGCCGCCACGCAGTCGCACGACGTCGCCCGGTCGAGCATGCACACCGGCGTCTCGCTCTATCTCTACGTCTCGGCCTTCGTCATGGCGACGTTCGTTGCCAACAAGCCGCGGCAGCACACGGAGCTGATCTTTTCCGGCACGCTGGCCGCAGCGCTCGTCGCGGCGGTGGCGGGCATCGTCGGCTACCTGGGGCTCGTGCCCGGTGCCGCCGAGCTGTTCACCAAGTTCGGCCGCGCGGCGGGCACCTTCAAGGATCCCAACGTGTTCGGCCCGTTCCTGGTCGTCGGCGTCGTCTACCTGCTGCACGTCGCCTTGACACGCCCGGCCGGCCGGGCGCTCGCGGCGCTGGCCGCCGCCGGCATTCTGGTGCTCGCGGTGCTGCTGTCGTTCTCGCGCGGCGCCTGGTTCAATCTCGCCGTCGCCGCCGGCCTCTACGGAGCACTCGCGTTCGTCACCGCTAATTGCGCAACGACGCGCTTGCGCATCCTCGGGCTCGCCGCCGTCGGCGTGGTGATGCTGGCGCTCGTCGGCGCGGCGGCGCTGCAGATCGACAGCGTGCGCGATCTGCTCGAGCAGCGCGCCAGCCTGACGCAGAGCTACGACATCGGCCCCGAGGGGCGCTTCGGCGGCCAGCGCAAGGCCATGCTGCTGATCGCCGAGCATCCCTTCGGCATCGGCGCGGCGCAGTTCGCGGGCGTCCACCACCACGAGGAAGCGCACAACGTCTACCTCAGCATGATGCTCAGCGCCGGCTGGATCGGCGGCGCCCTCTACGTCGCGCTGGTGGCGGCCACGCTGCTGCTCGGCGCCTGGCGTCTGACGACGCCGTTCGAGGCTCGCCCGCTCCTGCTGGTCGCCTATGCCGCCTTCGTCGCCAACGTGCTGGAGGGCGCCATCATCGACAGCGACCACTGGCGCCACTTCTATCTGCTGATGGCCATCATCTGGGGCATGCTGCCGACCGGGGGCGGCAACGAGGCCGATGAAGGCGAAGGCGCAACCGTCGGTTCCAACTGAACCGACGTCCGGATGGGGGAGCGCCCGCGCGCGCCCCCCGGCACGGCTGCGAGCCTCCGCGCCGGGCGGACTGCCATGGGATTCCAGGCATGGGCTTCCTGGCATGGGCTTCCTGGCGCCGTTCGTCGGCCACCCGTATGGCCGCACTTCCCCTGCGGCATCAGCCGCCATGTTGACCTTGGTCAATATTCCGGCCCTCCTGGCTGCCTATCTATGGCGAGCGCTCGAAACGCCCCGAAGCCAGGATCCGGACCACCCGCATGCGGCAGACAAGCAAGCAGCAGGCTCGCACGACATCCCCGTCGGCTGCAGCGACCGCCAGGGACGGCGACAAGCCGGCGCACGGCGAGCCGGCCGGCGCCAGCGCGTCCTCGGCCGCGCCGGCCACCGTGACGGACATCGACGCCGAAACGCTCGCCAGGTACGCGGCTCCGGTGCCGCGCTATACGAGCTATCCGACGGCGCCGCATTTCTCGGCCGCCATCGGCAATGCCGATTACCTGCAGTGGCTCGGCGACATCCGGGCCGGCGAGCGGCTCTCGCTCTACGTGCACATCCCGTTCTGCGATACGCTGTGCTGGTACTGCGGCTGCAACACCAAGGTGACGCAGCGCTACGAGCCGATCGCCCGTTACCTGGACGCGCTGGAAGCCGAAATCGCTCACGTCGGCGCCCACATCGCCAAGGGGGCCGAGATCGCCCACATCGCCTGGGGCGGCGGCTCGCCGTCAGTGCTGACCGCACCCGACATCCGCCGTCTCGCCAGCGCGCTGCGCAAGCATTTCACCTTCGCGCCCGATCTCGAGTTCGCCGTCGAGGTCGATCCGCGCGCGCTCGGCGAGGATCGCATCGACGCCTTCGCCGACAGCGGCGTGACGCGCATCAGCATCGGCGTGCAGGATTTCGCCGAGGACGTGCAGGCGGCCATCAACCGCGAGCAGTCGTTCGCGACCACCGCCGCCGTCATCGAGGGCTTCCGCAGGCGCGGCGTCGGCTCCATCAACATCGATCTCGTCTACGGCCTGCCCAAGCAGACACGCGACAGCGTCGGCCGCACCATGGACCAGGTGATCGGCCTGAAGCCGGACCGCATCGCGCTGTTCGGCTACGCCCACCTGCCCTCGCGCCTCGTCCACCAGCGCCTGATCGAGGACGAGGCGCTGCCCGACACCGCCGAGCGCTTCGCGCAGGCCGGCATCGCCGGCGACAAACTGGTCGCCGCCGGCTACGTCCGCGTTGGCCTCGACCATTTCGCGCTGCCCCACGACGAGTTGGCCTCGGGCGAGGTGCGGCGCAACTTCCAGGGCTACACGTCCGACGACGCGCCGCAGCTGATCGGGCTCGGTGCCTCGGCCATCGGCCGCCTCGCGCACGGCTATGTGCAGAACGTCACCGCTGCCGCCGACTACGCCCGCCGCGTGCAGGACGCGGGGCTCGCCGTCGCCAAGGGCCACCGCATGAGCCGTGACGACGAGGCGCGCGCTTTCGTCATCGAGCAGCTGATGTGCGGCTTCCGCTTCTCGGTCGGCGAGCTGAAGGCGCGGTTCGGCGACGCGGCCAAGCCGATCCTGCTGCAGGCCCGCCGCCTGCTGGAGGCCGACCACGACGGCCTCCTGCGCGCCGACGAGGACGGCTTCGAGGTGACCGAGAAAGGGCGCCTGTTCGTGCGCACCATCTGCGCCGGCTTCGACACCTACTTCGGCCAGGGCACCGCCCGCCATTCGGCCGGCGTCTAGAGGCCAGTCCGCCCCTGGCTGGCTCCGCGAGTGCCCCGCTAGCCGACCGGCCGTCCGGCATCCCGTCACGTCAGGGTTGACGCGCGGCCACCGCACGCCAAGGGTGGACCGTCACGCCTCATCCCGCGGGGAGCTTCGCGTTGCAGCAGCTTTTGTTCATCGAGACCGTGCTGAAGCTGGTCGTCGGCACGCTGCTGCTGGCCGTGCCCGGCACCGTCTCGCGCACCCTCGGTCTGCCGCGCGATCCGTCCGGCTTCTGGCCACGCCTGCTGGGCGCCACGCTGCTGGGGCTGGCCGCCGCCGCGGTGCTGGAAGGCTGGATCGGCCGCGCCCACGGCCTCGGCGTCGCTGGCCTGCTGGCCATCGACCTCGCGGTGGCGTCGGGCCTCGCTTCGCTGCTCATCCTCGGCAAGGCTGCCCAGACCCGGCGCGGGCGCATCCTGCTGTGGCTCGCCGTCGCCGTTCTGGTTCTGCTGGCCCTGCTGGAGCTGCCGCACGCCTGAAATTAACCATTACCAGCCTAGGTTGCGTTTCCGTTCGGCGGGCCGTGGCGCAGTGCTCGGCGCGCCGACCGACAAGCGCCCAGCCATGTCGCCCGAACCCGAGACCGTGCTCCGCTCCATGCCCTCCGGCGAGACGCTGCCCGACAGCGTCTGGGGCGAACGCATGTTCGCCGACCGGCAGCCGCTGCACATCGAGCTGGTGACGACGCGGGCCCGCTTCGACGCACTGGAGCGGGACTGGAATGCGCTGTTCGCGCGCGCCGGCCGCGGCACCCACGTGTTCCAGTCGTTCAACTGGCTGTGGCACTGGGCCAACGTCTACCTGGCGCCGCCGACGTCGCTGGCCCTGGTCACCGGCTGGCGGCAGGGCCGTCTCGTCATGGTCTGGCCGCTGGTCGCCAGTCGCTACACCGGCTTGTTGCAGCTGACCTGGATGGGCGCCCCCGTCAGCCAGTATGGAGACGCGCTCGTCGAGGCGAGCCCGTTCGCGGAGGCCGACCTCGCCGCCGGCCTCGACTACCTCTCGGCGGCGCTGCGCGCCGACGTGCTGTCGCTGCGCAAGGTACGCGCCGATGCCGTGGCCGCGCCCATCCTGCGCCAGGCCGGCGCCGTCACCACCGCGCACATGATCGCGCCGTGCCTGAACCTCGCCGCCGCGCCCGATTTCGCCACCTTCGAGCAGCGCTATTCCGCCAGGGCGCGCAAGAACCGCCGCCGCCACCTGCGCCGCCTGGAAGAGGCCGGCAGCGTCGCGTTTGCCGACCTCGAGACCGGCAGCCCGGTCGCCGGCGGCGCGGCGGAAGCCGCCGTGACGCTGAAGCGGCGCTGGCTCGCCGAGCGCGGCAAGATTTCGCCGGTCGTCGGCGACGAGCGGTTCGCGCGCTTCTTCGCCGCCGTAGCCTGCGACGCCGCGCGCTCGCCCGGCACGACCACGTCGCTGCTGCTGTGCGGTGGTCGCCTCGCCGCCGTCGAGATCGCCTTCGCCTGCAAGGGTCACCTCGCGGTGCACGTCATCGCCTACGACATGGCGTTCGAGAAGCACGGCGTCGGCGCGCTGCTGATGGAACACGGAATTCGCCGCGCCTACGCCCTGGGCTGCCACACCTACGACCTGATGGCGCCTGGCGACGCCTACAAGCTGCAGTGGGCCGATGCGTCGGTCGCCGTCGATGACGTGGCGCTGCCGCTGACGCTGGCCGGGCGCGGCTATGCGCGCGCCTGGCTCGGCGCCATGCGCCCGGCGCTCAAGCGCGCTGCCGAGAGCGCCGCCGGCGTCGCGCGCCGGCTGTCGGTGTAGCGCGAGCGACGCCGCGCGAGCCGGCGCCTCCCGGCGGCTCGGCTCTCGCCGTCAAATGACGAGCAGCACCGCCAGATTGATCAACTCGCGTTGCGAGCGGCAACCGGTTTTCAGCAAGGCATTGCGCATGTGCCAGCGGATCGTGCTCGGCTGCCGATCGTGAGCGGTGGCGTAGTCGACGATGGAGTCGGCCGCGATCAGCGCCGACACCATGGAGGATTCGCTCGGCGTCAGGTCGAGATAGACGCCGAGTTCATCTGGCGTTCGGCACTGCAGATCGCCGAGGCAGCGCACACTCGCCAGATAGGCCTCGGCGCTTCCATCCAGCCGCTCCAGAACCAACCAGAAGTTGTCGGGCTCGGTCTCGAGCGAGACGACATGGCGGCGCTTGCCGGTCGGGTCGTTGCGCAACTCCTCGAGCAGGGGCACGAGGCGCGCCTTCTGCCGGCCGGCGAGGGGCAGCCGGAACTGGCCGTCCGCGATGCTCGGGATGGCGTCGCAGGCCGCGAGCTTTTCCCGCGCGAGAGCATTGGCGACCAGCACGCGAGCACGGCCATCGATCAGCACCGATGGAAACGGCTTCGCGTCGAGCAGTCCCAGCATGATCGCCTGATAATCGGGATGGGCAGGCAGCATATCGTTGTCGGACATGGATCTGGAATTCTCCACATTATCAATGAGAAATAGGGTCGTTGGGAAATGCCGCGCCAACTCGCGTGACCGCTTCGGTCGTTTGAAGGGCGAATATTCCACCCCTCAATATGTGGGGAGCTTAACCAGACGTAACGGGGTATGACCATCGGTAGGACTACGGGTTTTTTGACCGAAACAGGGGGCCTCTCCGGTCATCGACTGTCGCCCGCCGGGATCACTGTGGGATCAGCGCAACTCTCGTGATCCATATCTCCAGACATTCGGCAGATCGTGCACAAACGATCTTGAGGGCGAGTTCCGACCGCTGTACCATTCAGGGTTTTTTCAGCACGAGGGCGGGAGCCATGCCCGCCCTTTCCTCCGCCCGGGCCGCAAAGCAACGCTCTGGTGCAGGGAACAAGCCTTGAGATGGGTATGCGCAGTCCCGACGACACGAATGAGTTCTCGACACTCGTCTTGAAGGCCGCAAGCGACGCCAGCGCGTGGCGCAGCGTGCTGGAGGCAGCCATTCGCGCCACGGGCGCCGTGGTCGGCATCATTTCATTGCGCGACCTCGCAACGGCCGAGCTGCAGTTCCCGGACGAGGCCTCGACCAACCTCGCGGCGCCCCTCATCGTCGGCATCGCGCCGGAGCACGTGGCGAACTACTTCGACCACTACGGCGCCATCGATCCCTGGACCGACATCGAGCGCAAGCACTACCCGCACCGGCCGTATTTCATGAGCGAGCATCTCGACCTGATGGCGTTGCGGCAAACCGAGTTCTACGCCGGCTGGCTGCAGCCCCAGGGCATTTGCGAGTGCCTCGTCGCGGAGGTCTACCGCGCCGAGCGGCACTGGGTCGCCCTCAATCTGCTGTTCGACGACACGGCCCTGCAGCGGCGTGACGGCATCCTGCAGCAGGTGGAGTCGCTGCTGCTCGTCATGCGATTGGGGTGGGTACTGAGCGAAAGAATGCTGGGCCTGCGACAGCAGCAGGCGGCAAGCCTCGGCTATCTCGAGAGCTGGCCGATGCCATGCCTGGTCCTGGACGAGGATCTCGTGGTCACGGCCGCCAATACGCACGGGCTGCAGGATTTCTCCAGGCACGCGCCGCTGACGGCCGAGATTTCGATCGGCGCGCCGCTCGCCCTGGGCAGCTGCCCCTTGCGCGACGTCCTCGAGGGACTGCGGGCCAATGCCAATCCTGCCAGCGGCGACGGCATGCCCGTACGGTTGGCCAGTTCAATTGCAGGACACCTGCTGCAGGTGACGGCGTTCGCCTTCGGCCAGGACCTCGTGGGCAAGCAGCGCATCCAGTTCTTCATCTCGGCGCGCGAGGATGCCGCGACGCCGCCGGCCGCACCGCGAACGCCCCGGATCTGGGAAACCGAAGGGCTGACGCGCATGCAATCGCAGGTCGTCAAATGGATCGCGGAGGGGGGGACCGTCCCCAACTTCGCCATCGAATTCGGCATCGCGAGCGGAACCGCCTACGATCATCTGCTGGCAGGCCGTCAGAAGCTCGGCGGCATCTCGGCGCGCGACATCTACACCAGTCATCAGGCCCTGCTGAAGATCGAAGGCGGCTCTTGATCCCGGGATTCGAGAGGCGACCCTCAGGATGCCGTCAGAGGATGAACGGTCTACCGCCGCGTGCGCGTGCCATGCGCCAGCGGCCCGGCTCAGGAAGGGCCCGCCACGCAGCACCGACCACCTGCCGCAACTGATCCGAAGAGGCTGTCGTGGGCAGGTGCGCCGCGGCGCCCAAGGCCAGCGCCTGATCGATCGCGTCGACATCGCCGCCGACCACGACGACCGACATTTGGGGGAACAGTCCCTCGAGCTGGTCCAGCATCGCCAGCGTCGGCTGACCTTCGTCAAGGTCGAGAAGCAGGACGTCCGGCCGCAATGTCGCGCACAATCGCAGAGCGTCGTGCACCGCTCGCGCCTCGCCCACGACGCGGAAGCCGTGGTCCGGAACGAGCGCGCGACGAATGCCGAGGCCGAACAGCTCGGCGGCGAAACAGATGCAGACCGCGATCTCCGACATGTTCTCGTCCTCGAAATGACTGGCAGCTGAGCACGAGACGAACCGCGCCGCGATGAGCCCGGACCCGGGCGTCGTCGAGATGGGACTTCGTCGCGAAGTCCGGGTCCGGTGGCTGGTCGTTCAGCGGCCGACCGTCGTGCGATCCTGGCGGCGATCCTCACGGCGCGGCTTGGCGTCGTCGGCGCCACGGCGCTCCATGATCGAGGTGTCGGGCGCGGTCAGGCCGGCGGCGATCGGAGCGGCGTGGCTCTGCGCGGCGAGGACCGGAACGAGGGCGGCGGCGAGGGCGGCGAGGGTGAGCTTCGACATCGTCTTCTTCTCCTGGGTTTCTCTCGGGTCTTGCGCGGCTGGCGCGCATCTCCGCTGTGGAGATGAGACGACCCTAGCCGACGCGTGCTGACGGCAACCGCCCGCGCGCTGTCAGCCGAGTGTCAGATTGGGGGCAAGGCCTGAGCGGCAATGGGAAAAGCCGTCAGACGGGCAGGCGGAGTTCGGCCGAGAGGCCGCCGAGAGGGCTGCGCGCCAATTCGAGCTCGCCGCGATAAAGTTCGACGAGATCGCTGACGATGGCCAGACCAAGCCCCGAGCCCTGCACGCGCGTGTCCGCCCGTTCGCCGCGCAGCAGCACGCGCTGGATGTCGCCCTCGGCGACGCCCGGCCCGTCATCTTCGACCCGGATGGACACGCTGGAGCGGCCGGTGGAGGCGCTGATGCGCACCACGCCGCGGGCCCATTTGTGGGCATTGTCGATGAGGTTGCCGAGCATGTTGTTGAAATCGTCGGGATCGACGCGCAGCTGCAGTGGTGTCGGCCAGTCGAGCCGCCAGTCGAGATGCTCGCCGCGCGGCAGCGAGCGCACCGCCGTCACGATGGCGTCGAGGAAATCGGAGACGTCGATGCGGGCGAGGCTGGTTGTGGAGGCGCCGCGCGCGCGCGCGCGCGCCAGCTCGCGTTCGACGTGCCGCCGCATGACGTCGACCTGGCGATCGAGCTCGGATGCCATGGGCTCGTTGCCGTCGCGGCGCAGCTGGCGGCTCTTGGCCGAAATGACGGCCAGCGGCGTCTTGAGGCCGTGCGCGAGATCGCTGGCGCGTGTCCGCGCCTTGGTGACCGCGGTTTCCTGCGCATCAAGCAGCGCGTTGGTCTCGGCGACCAGAGGCGTGATCTCCTCGGGAAAGGTGCCATCGACGTGGCGCGCCTCTCCAGCGCGCACGGCGGCGACGCTCGATCGCAGCCGCTCCAGCGGACGCAACCCGATCAGCACGTGCGCCCAGGCTCCGGCGATGAACAGCACGGTGAGGCCGGCGATGCTGAAAAACAGGTCGGAGGCGAACTTGTTCGTCTCCTCGCCGATTTCGGCGGCGTCCACGGCGGCGACGTGCTGGACCTCGAGCACGGCGCCACCGGGCAAGGCCCGGGGTGTGCTTCGCGTCACCGAATAGAGCGCTTCGCGCTCGGGGCCGATCATCCAGGTCTGCGCCTTGTCCCCGTTGCGCCCTTGCGGCAGCCCGCGCAGAGTGAACTCCTGCAGCGAACGCGAACGCACGATCTGACCGTCGCTCGCCTGCACCTGCCAGTAGCGACCGCCGGAGGCGATGTCGAACTGCGGGTCGGTGGGTTCGCGGCGCACCACCAGCTTGCCATCAGGCGCAAACTCGGTGCCCTTGACCAGCTGGCGCACGTCGGCCTCCAGCTCCGCCATCGTGCGCCGCGTGATGGCGCGCTCGAACATCAGCCGCAGTCCCACGCCCATGACCTGCAGGGACAGCACGATGAAGACCGCCCATGCGATCAGGAGCCGGAAGCGCAGCGAGCGCGTCGTCACTCGGCATCAGTCCTGAAACAGTACCCATGGCCGCGCCGGGTCTCGATGGCGCCGGCTCCGAGCTTGCGCCGCAGACGACCGATCAGCGCCTCGATGGCGTTGATCTCGCGGGAGTCCTCGTCTCCGTAGACATGCTCGAGCAGATTGCTGCTCGAAACCACGCGGCCCTTGTTGTGCAACAGATAGCTGGCAAGGCGGAACTCGAGCGGCGTCAACGGCACGGCGCGACCGTTGAGCGAGATGCGCATCATGGTCGTATCGAGAGTGATGCAGCCGGCCTCGAGCTTGGGGCCGGCGTGGCCATAGACCCTGCGGACCAGCGCCCTGATGCGGGCGATCAGTTCCTCCATCTGGAACGGCTTGGCGAGGTAATCGTCGGCGCCGGCGTTGATACCGTCGACACGCTCGGTCCAACCGTCACGCGCCGTCAAGATGATGACGGGCATCGCACGGCCCCCGCTGCGCCAGCGCTTCAGTACGGTGAGGCCATCGAGCTTGGGCAGGCCGAGATCGAGCACCACGGCATCATAGTTCTCGGTATCGCCGCGAAACCAGGCCTCTTCACCATCGTGGCAGATATCGATCTTGAAGCCGGCGCCGCCCAGACTGGTCGCCATGTCGGCGGCTATATCAACTTCGTCTTCAACCAGAAGCGCACGCATGTTGGCTACCCGGATGCCCTGACGATGCGCGGGTCGCTGCACCTAACCTGCGTCGCCTTGCCGATACCCGGTCAATACCGTATATTAAATATCCGAGCTATGGACCAAAGTCTGAGTGCGTAGAAGCTCCGGATGGCCGCGTGGAGGCTCTCGCATGCGCAAATTCAAGGTGTTGACTGGACTTGCTGGCGCACTGATCGTCTGCGCACTGCAGTCCGCCCCCGCCGTCGCCAAGAAGGGGCTCGACGACGTCAAGAGTGAGTCGCCGCCTTCGGGCCGGGACGAGACGGTGGATGGCCGCGGCCGGCATGGCAGCGGTGATCGCAGCGGTTCGGGCTCGTCCGGATCCGGCAGCAGCAACAGCAGCGGGGGCTCCAGCGGCGTCTCGGGGCACGGGAGCGGAAACGACCTCGCGTCCGACGTCCGTCAAAGCTCCAGCATCTCGGGCAAGCTGCGCAACGCCAAGGACGAACTCGATCGCTTTTAACCCGAGGGCCGGTGCGGGGGAGGCTCAGGTGGGGCTGAATGGCATCAAGGTATTGGCATTGGCGCTGCTGTCGGCAGTGATCGCGGTGCCATGTCTTGCGGCGCCGTCGTGGACCGACGGCCTCGTGCTCGAGCGGCGATATCGGGGCGCAGATGAAGTCAGCGGCTCCGACCGCGACAAGGATCGCTCGCCGCGCGAGTCGTCCTCCGGCGGCGACAAGGTTGCCAAGCCGCGTCCGAACAGTGGTGGCGGCAAGCCGGACGATCAGATCGGCCGCTGAAGCCAACAGCGACCGGTAGGCAGCACAAGTCAGTACATCGAATAGCTCACCAGTTCCCCGGCGTCGCTTGGGGATTCCCCGAGGTTTCCACAGCCTACTGTGGGCGCGCGGCCACACTCTCGGGGTCCGGTCAGGCGACTTATCCGATTCCGACGTCCTGCTTTTGACAACGCGTCCCAACTACGAGTAGCGTTCTGGACGCCTATTGAATCTGCTGAAATCGGCAATCGCATCGGGACAATCGGACATCTGCATGCTGCAAGCTCGGCTTGCGACGTTTGTCAGCTTCTTGACCGCGGTCACCGCGTGCGGCGCATCAGCCCACGCGGCCGATGCTGCGTCGGCATCTGCGATTCATGTTCCCGGCACCACGGTCACCTTTAAGCCCTATGCGGAGATCGAGGGCGGCTACGATTCCAATCCCGACAATCTGGTGCGCCACAAGGGCAGCGCCTTCGAGAAGCTCGAGTCGGGGCTGGTGGCCTCGCAGGAGACCACGGATGCCTTCTACCTCCTGGCGCTGAAGGGCCGCGACGTTCATTTCGAGTCGCTCGATCGTTCGCAGCGCTGGGACTTCAAGGCCGAAGCCGAGGCCGCCTTCCAGCTGTCCGAACGGTCGAAGCTGAAGATCGACGGCTCCTACCTGCACGACGCCTTCTCGCTCGACCGCGCCGACATCTACAAGGCCCGCGCCGACTATTCCTATACCGCGCCGGATTTCCGCGTCCGCCTGCAGGCCAAGTCTCACGTCGAGAAGAATATCGGCGGTGACGAGCAGGGGGCGCTCGACATCGATGTCTTCAACGCCACCCGCAACTCGGCATTCGACTACTGGCGCGCCGATGGCCAGATCGCGGTACTCGCCTTCACGAGCGGCTGGCTGCAGCCGTTCGCTATCTATGACTACGCCAACATCGACTATTTCAGCCAGGCGGCCGACCCGAGCATCGACCGCAATGCGCGCGAGCAGTTCGGCATCGCCGGCGTGCGCGTGCAGCCGAGCAAGGATTTCCGCATCGACCTCGGCGCGCGCGTCAACCACCGCGAGTTCGACGAGCCGACGCTGCGGCGCTTCACGAGCACATTCTTCGACGCCAATCTGTTCTGGCAGCCGATCGACGACGTGAAGATCACGGCTGTCATCGAGCGCTACCTGCGCGAGCCGACGACCTCCTTCGGTCTCGTCGATGATGTGAAGTCCTACGGTCTGACCATCGACTGGCGCGTGCAGCAGGCCTGGTTCATCAAGGGCAGCGTCTATTACGACGAGATCCGCCCGATCGCCGACGACTTCAAGTTCCACAAGATCACGACGTCGCTGTCGGTGTCCTATCGCCCCTCGGATCGCCTGGAGCTGTTCGTCTCCGGCCTCACGCGCTGGTCGCATGAGGTGGTGACCGACGAAAGCTACGATCGCTTCAAGATCGGGAGCGGCGTCCGCTTCAAATTCTGAGCGTCCACACTCGCGGACGGTTGCCCCGGAGGCCCGACCTGAGCGGTCAGCCCCACAGGGCGGGCGAAGGCGGCGCAATGATACCGTCGCGGATGTCGAGGCCGCCGTCGCGGTCGCGTGCGAGCAGCAGCGGTCCGTCGAGATCGACCCAATCGGCGCCGTCGGCCAACAACAGGGCCGGCGCCACGGCGAGCGAGGTCGAGACCATCGAGCCCACCATGATGCGCAGGCCGAGCCGGCGCGCCTCGTCCGCCATGCCCAGCGCCTCGGTGAGGCCGCCAGCCTTGTCGAGCTTGATGTTGACGGCATCGTAGCGGTTGGCGAGCGCCGCCAGATCGCCGCGCGTGTGCACGCTTTCGTCGGCGCACACCGGGACGGGACGCGCGATGGCCGCCAGCGCCGCGTCGGCCTGCGCCGGCAGCGGCTGCTCGATGGCCTCGAAGCCCAGCCGCGCCGCCAGCGCCAGCAGCGGCGCCAGCATGGCGGGTTGCCAGGCCTCGTTGGCGTCCGCCACCAGCCGCGCATCGGGCCGCGCCGCGCGCACCGCCTGCATGCGCGCCTCGTCACCGGCACCGCCAAGCTTCAACTTGAGCAGCGGCAGATGCGCCACCTCGCGCGCCTTGGCCGCCATCTGCTCCGGCGTGTCGAGGCTCAGCGTGTAGCAGGTGACGGGCGCATGCGGCAGGCGGCGGCCGGCGAGCACGGCAACCGTCGTGCCGCGGCGCTTGGCCTCCAGATCCCACAGGGCGCAATCGAGAGCATTGCGTGCCGCGCCGGCCGGCAGCGCGGCCTGTAGGCCGGCGCGATCGCTGAACCGCGCGCCGCGCGCCGCAGCCACAACGCCAGCGACCGTCTCGCCATAGCGCGCATACGGGACCGCCTCGCCGCGCCCGACGTGGGTGCCGTCACCGAGGCTGACGACCACGACCTCGGCCACCGTCTTGGTGCCGCGCGAGATGACAAAGGCTTCGCGCAGCGGCCAGGTTTCGGACTTGATGTCGACGTCGAGTGGCACGGAGGCCGCCGGCCCGGGGCGCCGCTCCGTCACGCCAAGCGGCCGCTGGCGTGGTTGAGGAACAGGTAGACGCGGCCGGTCTCGGAAACGAGGTGGCTCTGCGCCAGACGGCCGCTGCCGTCGCGCGCCTCGGCATCCTTGAGGATGCGCTCGAAGTCGGCCAGGTAGCGGTCGATGGTGCCCTTCAGCTCGCCGTCGTTCTTGTAGCGGCGGCTGACCTCGTCGAAGGTCGCCCGTCCTTCAGCCGTGTAGATGCTGCGCACCATGACGCCGCGCTGGCCGGTGCGCAGCCGCGCCCAGATGGCCGACGCCGTGGCGGGATCGAGCGCTCGCGACATGGCCTCGATGTTGAGCACGAACGGCTGGCCGGACGGGGCGGCGGCAGGGGGGGCGACTGGAGCAGCTGCGGCATGAGCGGAGGCGGGCGCCGGATCGTCGTCGAAGGACGCGCGCTTCAGCAGATCGCCGAGCGACCAGTGCTCGCGCTGCGCATCGGCAAGAGACGACACGGGCAGCGCCGGGGCCGGCGGAGCGGATGGAGCCACGGCGGGCCCACCACCGGCCACCTGCTGGCGGCCGAGCTCCTGCGCCAGCGTCGAGGTCAAGCTGGCCATGCGCGGCGCGGCCTCGGCGGCAGCGGCGGCGGCGGCCGGTCCGGGCGCCGGCAAGGCGCGCGGTTGCGGAATGGGCGCGGCAACATCGCGCTCGACGGCAGCGCGCGTGGTGAAACTGGAGAGCTGTTCGAGGGCCTTGATCTGATCGCCGAGCGCACGCCGCATGGCGTCGGCGCTGTCGCGCGTGGCAGCCGGCAGCCGCTCCATCTCGCGGCGCAGGCGCGACTGTTCCTCGGCCAACTCCGCCGCGGCACGCGCGGCGCGCTGGCGCACCTCCTCGCTCGTCTCGTCGAAGCGGCTGGTCAGCGAGCCGAGCTGCTGGCTGACCTCGCTCGACACGCTGCTCAGGCGGCGACGCAAGTCGTCGAGCGCGCGTTCACCTTCCGCATCCGTCTCCGACTTCAACCGCTGCAGGTCGGCGAGCGCGGCGCGCTGGCGCGTCTCGGCGCCGACCTTCATCTCCTCGGCGACGGCGCGGGCGCGGATCTCGGCTTCCGTCAGCGAGCCTTCCAGCGACGTCGAGTAACCTTCGACGAAGCGGCCGAACTCGTCGGCCTTGCCGGACAGGCGGTCGAGCGTATCGTTCAGCGCCGCATGGCGATGCTGCAGCGTCTGGTCGATCTTGTAGTTGACGCTTTCCAGCGCATTGGCGGCGCGCATGATCTGCGTGCCCTGGTTCTCGAAGCGATTGGTGACGGTATTGATCTGGCCGAGCAGGTTCTCCGACACGCTCTTCAGCAGGTCGGACTGGTTCGCCAGGCCCTCGATCGCCTTCAGCGACTGGCGCGTGATGTTCTCGCTCGAGCGGCGCACCGCATTGATGCCGTGCATCAGCGAATCGTCGAGCTGCAGCGCCTGCTTCTGCACCGTGTCGCCAAAATTCTTGGCATGTGCCTCGAGCGCGGCGACGAGCGCCTGCTGCTTGTCGCCGACGGCGGCGTCAATGGCCAGCGTCGAGCGCATGATGGCCTCGTCGAACTCGCTCAGACGCGCCGAGAAGGCGGCGTCGAGCGCCTTGGTGCGCTCGACGAGGCGGACATCGAGAGCGTCGGCGCGATGCGAGATCGAGGTGTCGAGCGCGCGCGTGTACTCCTCGAACACGGTCTGCAGGTTGTCGGTACGGCGCGACAGCGCATCGGCGAGGCTCGCCGTCTGCGCTTCCAGCATCTCCTGCATGTGGTCGTTGCGGCTGCCGAGGGCGGCGCCGAGCGCTGCCGTGTAGCCCTCCAGCATGCCTTCCATGCGGCCAACGCCGTCCGCCAGCGCGGCATCGAGGTGCTCGTTGCCATGGGCGTAAGCGGCCTCGAGCCGCGCCCCCCCTTGGGCCAGGGCCGCCTCGATGCGCGTGCCGTGCTGGACCAGCGATGTTTCCAGCAGGGCGCTACCCTGCGTGAGCGACGTCTCGATGCGCGTCCCGCCCTGCGCCAACACCGTCTCGATCAGGGCGCCGCCGTGGGCCAGGGACGTCTCGATGCGCGTGCCACCGGCGGTCATCGCCCCTTCCAGGCGTTCGCTGCTGCGCGCGACCGATGTCTCGAGCTGCAGCGTTGTCTGGGAAATGGCGCTTTCAAGACTGGTCAGGTTCTCGCCGGCGCCCTGGATGATATGCGCGAGCTTGGTCTGCTGGGTGGCGAGCTTCTCGATCAGCGCCGGCACCTCGGACCCGAGCGACTTCAGCGAGCCGGCCACCTGATCCGAGGTGTTGAGCAAGGCATGACGCTCGCCCGACAGCTCCTGGATCAGGCCGCGGATGCGCCGCTCATTCTCTTCGTAGGAGCGTTCAAGCGCCGCAACCTCGCTGTGCACCAGCGCTTCCAGCTCGCCGGCGCGGCCCAGCGCGCGGCTGACGGCATCGTTCATGAACGACACCTGCCGGCGCACCGACTGCCCAAGCGAGGCGATCGACTGCTCGGCCATGCGGTCCGGCTCGGCGAGGCGGATCGCCACCTCGGTCATCGTCGAGGAGCGCAGGCGCAGTTCCTCGGCGCGCCAGGCCAACAGCGCCAGCAGGTAGACGAGGCCGATCGGAACCACGATGGCGGCCAGCAGCGCGAAAGTCGTCGGCCGCAGCAGCAGGTCGCCGAGTGTTGCCCCACCGGCCAGCTCCGACCGCAAGGTGACGAACGCGAAGGCGCCGCCGAACACGGCCCATCCGAGGCTCGTCATCGTGGCGTAACGGAACGGCTTGTCGGAGGGCTTCTGCTCGAGGGCGTAGATCAGGCCGCCGATCGAGGGCGCGTCGTCGTTGGCGGCAACACGACCGCGCACAGGGCCGGCGGGACGACGCCGCGCCACGCGGCGGCCTTGTCCGCCCTGCGACTCATCACCCTGCGCATCGGTCTGGGCCGCGGCGTCGGCATCCTCCTCGGCATCCGCGCCCGCCGCACCGGCAACGGACAACTCATCGGCGGCGCCCGCCGCCCCGATCGTCGGGGCGTCGACGGCCGCGGCGAGACTCGCCATCGGCATCGGCGCCGAGGCGCGCCCCCCCGGCAAGGGCGGCGGTCCACCAGCTTGCGATCCGGACACGGACGTGTGCATTGGAATGCTGGCAAAACCGGCCAGCGGATCGATCATCGACGCGCCCGCCGCGGAGCCGCCTTGCGAAGGCGCGGGCGAATCGACCGGCAACTTGAGTTCCTGCGCCATTGCCCCGTCCGCCACTGTCCCGTCGCCACGCGGTCCTCGTGGGAACCGCGAACATTCAAACCCGCGCCCAAACCCGCGCCGCCTCCGCGCCCGCCACGGCGCCGGCTCCCCAATCACGCCCCGGCATCACGCCCCCGGGCCGTTCGGCGACCCGGCTCATTCGTCCCGCAGGTCCCGCAACCAGCGGAATTCTAGCCCGAAATGCTACCCGGCACCAACCGCCGACTGCACACCGCCAACAAGTTTGCTTAGCGTCGTTCAAGGAACCAGGGACTGGCCATCGCCGGACCGTATCGATACCAACTGTCTCTCCGACCCGTCGATGAGCGCTAGGGGGCATTTGGGGCGAAAGCAAGGATCGTGCGGCAACGGCACAAGACGAAAGCGGTCTTACGCAATCGTTAATTTCCGGCCTTCGAGTTGCCGCATTGGCTTTACCCGCCCTTATGCAATCCCTGCGACACTGAGGCTCCCGCTCCTTGCACGGCTTGCACGGCTTTCCCGGGGCGCTCGGCTCTCGCCGTGCCCGTCTTGCAGGCCAGAACAAGCTCTCGCGTAACCCTTCTTTTGGGGCCCGGCCGGTCATGACAACGTGCGCAGCTGCCGCGGTGCAGCCTTCGTCCCTCGCCCCACGCCGCGATGCCGAGTTGCCGATCGACCGCGCCCACCTCGCCCGCTATACGCTGGGCGACGCCAGCCTGGAACGAGAAATTCTCGAGCTTTTCCTAGGCCATATGCCCAACTCCATCCGCGATCTCGGCCTCGCCGCCACGGACAAGGACTGGCACATGGCGGCGCATGCGCTGAAGGGGTCGGCACGCGCCGTCGGCGCCTGGCGACTGGCCCGCGCCGCGGAGGCCGCCGAGCGGGTCGGCGTCAGCGACCGGGAAGCCGCCGATGCGGCCATCGCGCGCATCGCGGAAGCCGCAGTTGAGGTCACGACCCACGTCGGCGGACTGATCGCCGGGCTTTGAGGCAACACACCGGCCCGAAACGCCGGCCCGCCCTATCGCGGCTCCCGACCAAGGTTGGTCCTGCCGAGCCCCAGGTCTCTCCCCTGTTGGGCGCCGTCACGCCGTCCGGCCCTGGTTCCCCTACCCGGACACCCTGGATTTCACCCGTTGCGCCGCCAAGGCTTTGGCTGCCCTTGAATTCGGCACGCGCTGGCTCTAAGTGTGCGCGCGCCCGGCTCCGTGCCCGGGCATGGGGGCTGGCCAGCAGCGGAGGCGGCCCTTGCCGCACCTCCCATTCTTCCGCTTTTCGGACGCTTCCATGGCCAAGATCACGTTCATCCAGCCCGACGGCAGCCAGCAGACGATCGACGCCAAGACCGGCATGACGGTGATGGAAGCGGCCAAGCTCAACAACATTGCTGGTATCGAGGCCGAGTGCGGCGGCGCCTGCGCCTGCGCCACCTGCCACGTCTACGTCGACGAAAGCTGGCAGGCCAAGACCGGCAAGCCGGCCGAGATGGAAGAGGATATGCTCGATTTCGCCTTCGACGTGCGCGAAGCGAGCCGTCTGTCGTGCCAGATCAAGGTGACGGACGCGCTCGACGGCCTCGTGCTGCGCGTACCGGAAAAGCAGTTCTGATCTAACCGGGCGTGGCACCGACGTGCAGCCGGGCCGAGGTGCCCGGTCAGTCCCGGCGCTCGCACGACGCGTAGCCGACAGAGGCGACGTGCCTCGTCGGCGCAACCGGCACACGGCAAGGCCGGCAGCCCAGGAAGGTTGGCTCAAATGACCGCATCCACAGCCCAGTCCAACGGCGCGCACGGCGAGCCGATCACGACCGACTGCCTCATCATCGGCGCCGGCCCGTGCGGCCTGTTCCAGGTCTTCGAGGCCGGCCTCCTCGACATCAAATGCCACGTCGTCGACATCCTGCCCAAGGTCGGCGGCCAGTGCGCCGAGCTCTACCCCGAGAAGCCGATCTACGACATCCCGGGTCTGCCGATCGTCACGGGACAGCAGCTGACCGACCAGCTCATGGAGCAGATCAAGCCGTTCGGCGCCGTCTTCCATCTCGGCCAGCGCATCGACGAACTCGGCAAGACGCCCGCGGGCCTGTTCCGCCTCAAGACCGACCACGGCACCGAGTTCCTGGCCAAGACGGTGGTGATCGCGGCTGGTGGCGGCTCGTTCACGCCGAAGCGTCCGCCGCTCGACGGCATCGAGGCCTACGAAGGTGCCTCGGTATTCTACTCGGTGCGCCGCATCGAGGACATGCGCGGGCGAGACGTCCTCGTCGTCGGCGGCGGCGACAGCGCGCTGGACTGGACGCTGAACCTCGCGCCCGTCGCCAAGTCGCTGACCCTGCTGCACCGCCGCGACGAGTTCCGCGGCGCGCCGCATTCGGTCGAACAGATGCGGGCGCTGGTCGCCGCCGGCAAGGTCCGCCTCGCCATCGGTCAGGTGACGGCGCTGCACGGTGACAACGGCACGCTCGACCACGTCACCATCCGCACCAAGGCGGGCGACGAGACGATCGCCGTCAACGCCATGCTGCCGTTCTTCGGCCTGACCATGAAGCTTGGTCCGATCGCCGACTGGGGCCTGCAGCTCAACGAGAACCTCATCCCGGTCGACACCGAGAAGTTCCAGACCAGCACGCCGGGCATCTTCGCCGTCGGCGACATCAACTGGTACCCGGGAAAGCTGAAACTGATCCTGTCCGGCTTCCACGAGGCGGCGCTCGCCGCGCAGGCGATCCAGCGCATCGTCTATCCGGACAAGAAGGTGCTGTTCCAGTACACCACCTCGTCCTCCTCGCTGCAGAAGAAGCTCGGCGTGAAGTAGACGCGCCGGCCGCGCGCTTCGGACGAAAAAATCAAAAGCGGGAGGCGCGCACCTCCCGCTTTTCTTGTCTTCCGTGGAACGTTGCCAGCGAAGCTCACTCCGCCTTGCCAGGCTCGGCGGTGAGCCGCGGGGCGAGCGACATCGGCGCGATGCGGCAATAGCCCGGTACGGTGACGGCCCCGGTGTCGTATCCCGGCAGCCAGCTGCACGCCGCATCCGCCCGGCAGGCCGCCTCGGCCGACCCGGTGCAGGACGAGGCCTTGCGCACGGAGGCCGCCAGCGAGACGTCAGGCCCGCCGGAGCGCGCCGCAATGCGTGCCGCCTGGGCGTAGGTGAAGCCCGACAGACGGGCCAGATCGCGCGGCCCGAAATATGGCACATAGCCCAGCGCCGCCAGCTTCTTCGCGGTCGGTTGGATCAGATCCGGCTTGTTGTCGATGTACTCCACCGACAGCACCACCTTGTCGTCGTCGATCAGCTTCTGCAGCAGGCGCTTCTGCTCGGTGATGGCATCCGGATCGTTGGGGAAGCCGTCGATCAGCTTGCCGGTCTTGGCGTTGAACTGCGAGTTGAAGAACAGGTCTTCCTTGCCGATGGCGTTCATCGTCGCGCGGTAGTCGTCGTCGTCGAGTGCGGCTTCCGCGTTGGAGGCGACCATCCAGAAGCCGGGCTTCTTCTTGTCGGCAGCGGCGCGGATACCCTGCACGAACTCGACCATGAGGCCGAACGCCGTGGTGCCCTTGGGCGTCTGCTCCTCGAGCACGTCGGTGATGTCGATCTTGTCGAGGTAGACGCCGTCGAAGCCGGCATCGATGATCTTCTCCAGGTACGAGCCCGGCTTGGCGTAGATGATGTCCTTCCAGCCCTGGTTCCAGAACTTCACCGTGTAGTTGTGCAGCCACTCCGGGTTCTCGGCGCCGATCCACGATGGCCGCTTCGACTTCTTGTCCCAGCCGTTCCTGGCCCAGTAGTAGCGGTAGTCCTCGATTTCTCCGATTGACATATAGGCGATGAGGACGCGCTCGGTGCCGTCCGGCTTCTTCTTCATCCTGGCGACCTCCTCGCGCGTGAAGGCGCCTTCCTCGGAGGCGTCGCGCGAATAGTCGATGGTGACGACGTCATACGGCGTGCGCGCGATGACATCCGGATCGGGATTCTGCAGCTGGATGGCCCAGCTCTTGATCGGCCGGCCGTTGAACTTCGCCTGATATTTGCCGGTGGGGGCTGGGATCGGCGTGGGAACGGGCGCGGGCGTATCGGCCACCGGCTTCGGAGCCGGCGCAGGCGCAGGCGTATCGGCCACCGGCTTCGGAGCCGGCGCAGGCGCAGGCGTATCGGCCACCGGCTTCGGAGCCGGCGCGGGCGCGGGCGTATCGGCGACCGGCTTCGGAGCCGGCGCAGGCGTATCGGCCACCGGCTTCGGAGCCGGAGCGGGCGCGGGCGCATCGGCCACCGGCTTCGGAGCCGGCGCAGGCGCGGGCGTATCGGCCACCGGCTTCGGAGCCGGAGCGGGCGCGGGCGCATCGGCCACCGGCTTCGGAGCCGGCGCAGGCGCAGGCGTATCGGCCACCGGCTTCGGAGCGGGAGCGGGCGCGGGCGTATCGGCGACCGGCTTCGGAGCCGGAGCGGGCGCGGGCGTATCGGCGACCGGCTTCGGAGCCGGCGCAGGCGCAGGCGTATCGGCCACCGGTTTCGGGGCCGGAGCGGGCGCGGGCGTATCGGCCACCGGCTTCGTTGCCTGATCAATCTTCGGCGCCTGATCCGCCTTGCCGTCCGCTGTCTTCGAGCTGCCGGCCGGGGTGCTGTCCTTGCAGCCGGCCAAGGCGACGGCCAAGCCGAGGACCAGCACAGCGGCGGTCTTCGCGGCCCCACCCACACGCAACTTCGTCAACATAGTGCACCCTCCCCAGGTCCGACGCGAAGCTCACATATGCGGGTTTGCCGGCAGGCCAGCCCCGCACGGGAACTCCGTCGGCAAATGTTAATAGAGCGCCCCGAGCAACGCCAGCGGCCAAAAGATGCGCCCTCGGAGACCCCCACCTTGACGCCGTTCATCCCGGGGGGGACAACTGGCAGCCGGGAGGGCAAGGTCCCGGACGCCCCCCGTGCACCCGGACGCTCCGGCGCACGCGGACGCCCTCGTGCAAGTGCCACCCCGTCACGTCAGCCGCCACGGGACCGGAGGCTGCTGCTGCTTTCGTCATCAGGGCCGATCATCATGGCCGATATGTGAGGTTCGCGTGACCCGCTCGCTTTCGCACCGCGCCCGTCCGACCCGGCGGCAGTTCCTGCAGCGCGCCACGGCCACCCTGTCGGCACCTCTCCTTGCCGCCACGCCGTTCGGCGCCCTGCTGGCGCAGGAGGCGGCCCCTTCGCCGCAAGTCGGCTTCTGGCGCGAGTTCGGCGCCCTGGCCAGCGAGGCCGGCCGCCTCGGCTTCGGCATGCCGCGCTTCTCGGCCACGCTGTCGGCCGCCGACGGCTCCGATTTCGGCCAGGTCATGCGCGCCACCGTCGATCTGATCGAGACGGTGCAGTTCGGGCAGCCGGCCATCGGCGTACAGGCCAACGAGGTCGAGCGCCTCGACCGCAAGGCGCATTCGTTGCTGCGCCGCGTCACCCAGGTCGAACGCAACATGACGACCGACCGCGAGGCCTCCAACAGCATCGCCGCCATGCCGAGCCGGCCGACGTTCGAGAGCATCAAGGACGACTACGACAAGCTCTTCGCGAGCTGCAAGATCCGCGACAAGAACGCCTCCGAGGTGGCCTGGTACGTCACCAAGCTGTCGGACGCGCGCTATCAGAAGCTTTGGCTGGAGGCGGCACAGGAAGTGTGCGCGCCGTGGTACTTCGTCGCCATCATCCACGCCATGGAGGCGAGCTTCGACTTCAAGGCCCACCTGCACAACGGCGATCCGCTGTCCGAGCAGACCGTGCAGGTGCCGGCCAAGCGCCCGCCGAAGTGGAACCCGCCGTCCGACTGGGTGTCGTCGGCCAAGGACGCGCTGCAGTTCGACGGCTTCGCCGACCAGCAGGACTGGTCGGTGGCGCGCACGCTCTATCGCTGGGAGGCGTACAACGGTTTCCGCAGCCGCCGGAACGGCATCAACACGCCGTACCTGTGGAGCTTCACCAACCATTATGCCAAGGGCAAGTACGTCGCCGACGGCGTCTGGGATCCCAACGCCGTGTCCAAGCAGTGCGGCGCCGCCACCATGCTGAAAGCGCTGGTCGAGAAGGGCCTGGTCGCTCCCCCGGCCTGAGGCCGGCAGCCACCGTCACGCGCTGTCCAGCTCCTGGCGCAGGAGTTCGAGTTCGAGCCAGCGCTCCTCCATGGCGTGCAGCTCGGCCTCGGCTGCGGTGACGCGAGCGGTGGCCTTGACGAACTCGTCGGGGGCGCGGGCGAACAGGCCCGCATCCGCCAGCTTACCATGCAGACGGCCGATCTCGGCCTGAACCCTTTCCATGTCGCCGGGCAGCGTCTCCAGCGCGTGCTTCTCCTTGAACGACAGCTTGCGCTTCGGCGCCGTCGCCGCCGTGTTCGCTCGCTCGGCGGCCGACGGCCCGGCATCGGACCGCGCAGCCTTGGCCGCGGCGGTGGACGCCTCGGCCTTGCGCGGGGCCGCGCCCTTGCGCTGCGCCAGCATGTCCGAATAACCGCCCGCGTACTCGATCCAGCGCCCCTCGCCGTCCGACGCGATCGTGCTCGTCACCACGCGGTCGAGGAAGTCGCGGTCGTGGCTCACCAGCAGCACCGTGCCCTGGTAGTCGGCGATCAGCTCCTGCAGCAGGTCGAGCGTCTCCATGTCGAGGTCGTTGGTCGGCTCGTCGAGCACGAGCAGGTTGGACGGCTTGGCCAGCGCGCGCGCCAGCATCAGGCGCGCCCGCTCGCCGCCCGACAGCACGCGCAGCGGCGAACGCACCTGGTCGGAGGCGAACAGGAAATCCTTCATGTAGCTCGCGACGTGGCGCGCCTTGCCGTTGATGACCACCTGATCGCCGCGCCCGCCCGTCAAGGCTTCGCCGACGGTCCAGTCGGGCTTCAGCTCGTCGCGGCGCTGATCGAGCGAGATCATCTCCAGGTTGGTGCCGAGACGGATGCTGCCGCTGTCGGGCTGAAGCGCGCCGGTCAACATCTTGAGCAGCGTCGTCTTGCCGGCGCCGTTGGGGCCGATGAGGCCGACGCGATCGCCGCGCAGGATGCGGGTCGAGAAGTCCGCCACGACCGGCTGGCCGCCGTAGCTCTTGGCGATGCCCTCGGCCTCGCAGACGAGACGGCCCGAGAGCCCCGCGTCCGCCGCCGCGAGGCGCACGTTGCCCTGCACGTGGCGCTGCTCGCGGACCTGCTGGCGCAGCTCGCGCAATTCGCGCACGCGGCGCACGTTGCGCTTGCGGCGCGCCGTGACGCCGCCGTGCATCCACTGGTCCTCGCGCACGATTTTGCGGTCGAGCTTGTGACGCTCGATCTCCTCCTCCTCGAGCACCTTGTCGCGCCAGCCCTCGAAATGCGCGAAGCCCTGCTCCATGCGCCGCGCCGTGCCGCGATCGATCCACACGCAGGCGCGCGACAGGTTTTCCAGGAAGCGGCGGTCGTGGCTGATCAGCACGATGGCCGACTTCAGCGTCTTCAGCTCGCCTTCCAGCCATTCGATGGCCGGCAGGTCGAGGTGATTGGTCGGCTCGTCGAGCAGCAGGATGTCGGGCTCGGGCGCCAGCACGCGGGCCAGTGCCAGCCGCCGCGCCTCGCCGCCCGACAGACTGGCGGGCGCCTCGTGGCCGGTGAGCCCCAGCGTTTCCAGCAGCAGCCGCGCGCGGTGGGCGTCGTCCTGCGGACCGAGACCGGATTCGACATAGCCGAGCGCCGTCTCGTGCCCGGCGAAATCGGCCTCCTGCGCCAGATAGCGCACCCGCGCGCCCGGATGCAGGAAGCGCTCGCCCTTGTCCGGCGCGACGAGGCCGGCGGCGACCTTCAGCAGCGTCGACTTGCCCGAGCCGTTGCGACCGACGAGGCACAGCCGCTCGCCCGGCTCCACGGTCAGCTCGGCGCCCGCCAGCAGCGGCGTCGCGCTGAACGAGACGTGGATGTCCTTCAGGGTGAGGAGAGGCGGAGCCATGGGAAGCCGTCGAACCGCAAATGAGGAGATGGCGCGAAAGCGGCATCAGGCCGGCTTCCCGCGCGGCTTCCCTCTCACGGCCGGCGGCACAGGGCAAGCACGGACACGCGTCCCGAGGCCGTCGCCGTTCAGAGGCGAACGCGCTCGACGAAGCTGTCGATGACCTTCTTGGTGCCGGCCTTGTCGAAGGTAATGGTGAGCTTGTTGCCCTCGACAAGCGTGATGCGGCCGTAGCCGAACTTCTGGTGGAACACGCGCTCGCCCGAGGCATAGCTGGCCGGCGCCGTGGCGGAGGCGATCAACTCGCCCTCGATGGTGATCGGCCCCTTGCGCGCCGGCTGGTTGCGGGCGGCGTTGCGGCGACGCTCGGCGTCACGGTCGAACGCCGGGGCCGCGCCGTCCTGCCAGCGGTTGCCGCTCGCGTAGCCGTTGCGGCCACGGCGGTCGTCGCTGCGGCCGGCGTCGCCGCGCGTGTTGTATTTCGCCTCTTCGGCCTGCATGCGTTGCCAGCCCGGCGTCTGGTAGCTGCCGCGCGGCGCCTCGGCCGGCGCCTCGCGATCGAAGCGGCTCTGGCCGTAGCCGCCCTGGCCATGGCCCTTGTTGCCGGTGCCGAAAGCACTGTTGAAACCGTTGGCGAGCGTGCGATAGGCGCCCGAGAACGGGCTCTTGGCCTCCAGCACCTCGACGTTGTCGGGCGGCAGCTCGTCGACGAAACGCGACGGCACGGCGGATTGATAGAGACCGCGCGTGCGCCGGTTCTGCGCGAACGACACCTTGGCACGTCGCTTGGCGCGCGTGACGCCGACGTAGGCGAGGCGGCGCTCCTCCTCCAGGCCCGCGTTGCCGCTCTCGTCGAGCGCGCGCTGATGCGGGAACAGCCCTTCCTCCCAGCCGGGCAGGAACACCGTGTCGAACTCCAGGCCCTTGGCGGCGTGCAGCGTCATCAGCGAGATGCGATCGCCGTCTTCCGCCTGCTCGGTGTCCATCACCAGCGAGACGTGCTCGAGGAAGCCGGCCAGGGTATCGAACTGGTGCATGAAGCGCACGAGTTCCTTGAGGTTCTCCAGCCGGCTCTGCGCCTGCGGGCTCTTGTCCGCCTGCCACATGGCCGTATAACCCGACTCGTCGAGGATCAGCTCGGCCAGCTCGGTATGCTTCAGGGTGTCGATCTGGCCGCGCCAGCGCTCGAAGGTGGCGACAAGGTCGGACAGCGTGCGCCGCGCCTTGCCGGTGATCTCCTCGGTCTCGACGATCTCGCGCGCGGCCTGGAACATCGGCACGCCGCGGGCGCGCGCCAGATCGTGCAGGCGCTTGATGCTGGTGTCGCCCAGGCCCCGCTTCGGCACGTTGACGATGCGCTCGAACTTGAGGTCGTTGGCCGGATTGGCCGTCACCTCGAGATAGGCGATGGCGTCCTTGATCTCCTGGCGCTCGTAGAATCGCGGACCACCGATGACGCGGTAGGGCAGGCCGAGCGTGATGAAGCGGTCTTCCAGCGAGCGCATCTGGAACGAGGCGCGCACGAGAATGGCGATCTCGTTCAACCTGTGGCCGTCCTTGCGCAGCCGCTCGATGTCCTCGCCGATGCCGCGTGCCTCCTCCTCGTCGTCCCAGACGGCGGCGAGCGTGACCTTCTCGCCCTCGTGTCCGTCTGTGAACAGCGTCTTGCCGAGGCGGCCCTCGTTGCGGGCGATGAGGCCGGCGGCGGCGGCCAGGATGTGCCCGGTGGAGCGATAGTTGCGCTCCAGCTTGACGATGCGGGCGCCGGGGAAGTCCTTCTCGAAGCGCAGGATGTTGTCCACCTCGGCGCCGCGCCAGCCGTAGATCGACTGATCGTCGTCGCCGACGCAGCAGACGTTGGGCGAGCCCTGCGCCAGCAGCCGCAGCCACAGATACTGCGCCACGTTGGTGTCCTGGTACTCGTCGACCAGGATATAGCGGAAGCGGCGGTGATACTCGGCCAGCACGTCGGGGTGCTCGAGGAACAGCCGCAGGTTCTCCAGCAGCAGGTCGCCGAAGTCGCAGGCGTTGAGCTCCTTCAGGCGGCGCTGATAGTCGGCGTAGAGCTTGACGCCGCGGCCGTTGCCGAAGGCCTGGCCTTCGCCGGCCGGCACCTTGGCGGGCGTCAGGCCGCGGTTCTTCCAGCCGTCGATGAGGCCGGCCAGCTGGCGCGCCGGCCAGCGATCCTTGTCCAGATGCTCGGCCTCGATGACCTGCTTCATGAGCCGGATCTGGTCGTCGGTATCGAGAATCGTGAAGCCGGATTTCAGGCCCACCAGCTCGCAATGGCGGCGCAGGATCTTGACGCCGATGGCGTGGAAGGTGCCGAGCCACGGCATGCCTTCCACGGTGCCGCCGACGAGATGCGCGATGCGCTCCTTCATCTCGCGCGCCGCCTTGTTGGTGAAGGTGACGGCGAGGATCTGCGACGGCCAGGCACGGTTTTGCGCCAGGATGTGGGCGATGCGCGTCGTCAGCACGCGCGTCTTGCCGGTGCCCGCGCCGGCCAGCACCAGCACAGGCCCGTCCAGCGTCTCGACCGCCGCACGCTGCTCCGGATTGAGGCCATCGAGATAGCGCGCCGGCTGCGGCGCGGGTCCGGCCGACGAGCCGAGCGCGCGCGCCGAGTTGGAGCCGCCGGGGCGCGGCGGCGCAGGCTGGCGGTCCGCGCCGCCCGGCCCGTGGCGGTCCGCGCCGCCCTGCGCCATGGGGTGCGGCGACGGCGCGGCCTCGGGGGCCGGAGACGCCGGCATGTCGAACGGCAGATCGTCGAAGGGAAAGCCATCGCCCCAGCTCGGACCGGCCATCGGCCCGGCAGGCGGGGCAGGCGGGGCAAGATCCGCAGCGCCGCGGCCGGGGTGGATCCCTGGAGCCGTCGCGGACGAGGCCGGCTGCACATCGAATCGCGGCAGATCGAACGGCGGCTCGTCGCCGTCGTTGCCCGCCTCGTCGAAGGCAAATCCGCTCGCGTGTTTCCGATTCGTAGCCATTTCTGCCACCTATAGCACGGCGCATGTGGCGGCATTCGGGGCAGCTGGAAAGCCCACACCTAAAATAATTTGTCGATCGTTCGCCTCGGGTTGCTCATGCCCGCTGTGACGCGAACGGAACAACCGGCGCGCAATTGCATCACAATTGGGCTCCACAACCAGCCCGCCACTTGGCCCGGGGCGGCCGGCTCGATACATTGCCGGCCACGACCGATCCCACGGGGATCGGGAACTGGATCGGGAGATTGTCGAGGCGCGGAGCAACCTTGCCCCGTGCCTGGAGCTTCTGCGCGGGGCTGCAGTCGCAGCTGCCGGAGGCGCAGTCGACGCGAGGTCGGAGACGCCTTGAGATGAACAACGTGCTGCTCGCCATCGCCGCGGTGCTGATCGCCGTGCTGGCAGCCTTGTTCGCGGTGCCGCTGTTCATCGACTGGAACGGCTATCGCGGCGTTTTCGAGGAAGAGGCGAGCCGCATGCTCGGCCGCGACGTGCGCGTCGGCGGCAACGTCGATGTACGGCTGCTCCCGGTTCCCTACGTCAGCTTCGGCAAGGTGCGGATCGCCGATACGGCCAACGACACCGGCGACCCGTTCTTCCGCGCCGACAGCTTCACCATGTGGCTCAGCGTGCCGCCGCTGCTGCGGGGCGCGCTGGAAGCCCGCGAGATCGAGCTGAAGAAACCCGTGCTGCGCCTCGCCGTCGACAGCCAGGGCGGCGGCAACTGGTCGACGCTGTCGTCGAAGGTCGGCGCTCTGCCGTTCATACCGGGCGACATCGCCCTGCAATCGGTGCGCCTGCGCGACGGGGCCATCGCCATCGTCCGCACGCAGGGCGGCGGCCTCGCCGAGGTCGGCGGCATCGACGGCACGCTGGAAGCCGACTCGCTCGACGGGCCGATCCGCTTCAAGGGCAACGCAGCCTGGAATGGGCACCAGCGCGAAATCCGCTTCGCCGGCTCCAAGCTCGACGAGCAGGGCCTGATGCGCTTCAAGGCCAACGTGCGCGTGCCGAACAGCGGCAATACCTACGCGCTGGACGGGCGCATCGGCGACCTCAAGGGGCGGCCCCGCCTGGACGGCGAACTCACCGCGCGCATCGGACTCGACGTCGGCGACGGCCCGGCCAGGGCCAAGGCGCAGGCCGAGCGCCCTGCCGCCGACGGCAAGGCGCTGGTCGAAGCCGACGGCACCGGACTGCGGCTGAAGGACATCAGCGGCAGCCTGGAAAACCTCGGGCAGCCGCAGATCGTGTCCGGCGCGGCGCAGATGTCGTGGGTCGGCAAGCCGGCATTGGAGGTGCGCCTCGCCTCGCGCCTGATCGACCTCGACCGCCTGGCCGGCGCCGAAAAGTCCGACGCCAAGAGCCCGCCTTCCGCCGGCCCCAATGCTGCAAGCTCCTTCGATCTCTCGCGCCGTCTGCTCACCGGCCTGCTGGCCCAGATGCCCGCCGAAGCCGATACCAGCGTGGCCATCGACATCGATCAGGCGACCCTGGGCGGCGACAGCGTCAGCGGCCTCGGGGTCGTCGTTCAACGTGTCGGCGGCACGGTTGGCCTGAAGCAGCTCAAGGCCGGCGTTCCGGGTGGCGGACGCCTCGATCTCGCCGGCACGCTCGGCCCCGACGCGGCTGGCAGCAAGGCGGAGACCTTCACCGGCGACATCCTGTTGCGCGGCTCGAGCCTGGCGCGCTTCCTAGCCTGGGCCGGCCGCAGCGACGCCTTGACGGCCGGACGGTCGGACAGCGCCTTCATGTTGCAGGGCCGCTTGAGCGCCAGCGATGCGGTCGTCGCGCTGACCGAGGCCTCGGCCGAACTCGGCACCCTGGCCCTCAATGGCGAGGTCTCCATCAAGGGCGCCACCGAAAAGGGCCCGGACAAGGGGACTGCAGACAAGGGCACGGCAGACAAGGGCGGGGCACGGCGTCAGATCAACGTGCGGCTCGGCGGCTTGCAGATCAATGCCGGCCAGATCTGGCCGGCGGCGCTGGCCTCCGGCTTCAACCTCAAGAGCCTCGACGGCCTCGTGCCTGGTCTGGCGGCGCGCCTCGGTCATACCGTTCCGGCATCCGCGGCGCCGCGCGCCGGCGGCACGGCGCCGGCCGCCCCCCAGCCCAGGGACCCCGCGCTCGATCCGCGCGGAACCGACTTGCGCCTGCGCATCACGACACCGGAGCTGCTGGCGGGCGACGACAAGCTCACCGATGTCGACGCTGATCTCGCCATCGAGCGCGGCCGCCTCACCATCACCCGCCTGCGTGCCACCACGCCGGACAAGCTCAGCCTCGACCTCAGCGGCGATCTCGCCGACATCGACGCCGTGCCGAAGGGCTCGCTGCGCTGGATCGCCGCCGCGCCGGACCGCGCCGCCGGCGCCACGCTGCTCAAGCTCGCCGGCCTCGCCGCCGCCGACGAGACCGAGACCCAGGCCCGCCTCGCTGTGCTGGCGCCGCTGCACCTCGCCGGCACCCTGACGCTCGGACAGCGAGGGCCGCAATCGACCGACGTCACCCTCGACGGCACGGCAGGGGACGGTCGCACATCGGCGACGCTGCGCCTCGACGCCGCTCCAGCGGCATGGCGCACCGCTCCACTCGATCTCACCGCGCGTGTCGAGGGCGGCGACGTCGTACGCCTGACGCGGCTCCTCGTGCCGGGTCTCGTGGTACCGGCGGGGCAGGGCGGACAGGGCAAGCGCGGTCAGGCGCTGCTGAAGGCGACCGGCGTTCCCGACAAGGGCCTCGTGGCGCTGGCGACGCTCGATGCCGACGGACTTTCGGTCAGCTACGACGGCCGCGCGACGCTGCCGAAGGACGGCGAGCGCACGCTCGATGGCCGCTGGAAGGTGGCGGCACCCGATGCGCGCGCGCTGGTCGCCATGACCGGCGTGCAACTCGGCGGCGCCACCGCCTCGGTGCGCCTGGAAGGCACCGGTACCATCGCGACCCGCCAGGGCGAGACCACGCTCGACAGCGAACGGCTGGTGGCCGGCGACAGCACCGTCACCGGACGACTGAGCCTGGCGCGCGCCGCCGCCGACAAGCCGGCACGCATCGCTGGCGATCTCAAGGTCGACAAGGCCGCCGTCGCGGGCCTGCTCGCCGCCATTTCGGCCGCGCCGGGCGCCAGCGGGCCCGGCGCCGGGGGCAGCAGCGCCGGTGCGCCCTGGTCGCAGGATGCCTTCGAGCCGCGCGTGCTCGACGGTCTCGCCGGCAAGCTGATGCTGCGCGTCGGCGCGCTGTCGCTGGCACCGGGCCTGACGGTGGCGAACGCGGCGGTGCAGACGACGTTCGAGCCCGGCCGCCTCGACGTGGCCCTGGTGGATGGCGAGACCGTCGGCGGCAAGGCGTCCGGCAAGCTCGGGCTGCAGAAGGCGCCGTCCGGCCTCGCGCTGACCGCCAACGTTCTCATCGACAAGGTGCCGCTGGCGCGCTTCGGCGCCACTGATGCCGGCAGCGGCCATGTCGCGAGCGGCACCGCCGCGCTCGGCTTCGATGTCGCCGGACAGGGCTTCGCGCCCGCCGCCATCATCGCGGCGCTCAAGGGCAGGGGCGAGGTCCGGCTCGACGCCGCCGAAGTGTCGGGTTTCACGCCCGCGGCGCTGCTGGCGCTGGCCGACGCGGTGATGGCCGGCAAGGCCGAGCGCGAGGGCGACGCCTTCGCCAGGGCGGCGCGGGAGGCGCTGCTGCAGGGCAGCCTCGCCATCGGCGGGCGTGCGCTGCCGCTGGAGGTTCAGGATGGCGTCGTGCGCCTGAAGCAGCTGGCCGTCGACGCCGCCGCCGGGCGCACCACGTTCGACGCCGCCGCCGAGCTGCCGACCCTGAAGTTCGATGCGGAATGGCGCGTCGAGGCTCGCCCGAAGCCCGAGGACGGCAAGAAGGACAAGGGACCGCTGCCGCCCATCGGCACCGTCTACTCCGGCGCGCTGAAGGATGCCGGAGCCCTGTCGGCCCGCGTCGATCCGGGCGCCTTCGAGCGCGAATTGACCGTGCGCAAGATGGAGCGCGACGTGGAGGAGCTGGAACGGCTGCGCAAGCTCGACGAGGAGCGCATCCGGGCCGAGCAGGAGCGGCAGCGCGCAGCGGAAGCCGAGCGCGCCAGAATCGCGGCGGAGGAGCGCGCCAAGATCGACGCGGCGGAGCGCGCCAAGATCGAGGCGGCGCAGGCGACTGCCGCCGAAGCCGCGCGCAAGGCGCTCGAAGCCAAGGCCCAGCAGGACGCGCAGCGGGCCCCGGCGAGCGGCCCCGACGCCGCCAGGGCTGCCCCGCAGGCGCTCGAGGTGCCCTCCGGCCCCGCCGAAGCTGGGCCCGGACCTGCGCCGGGTGCCGCGTCGCCGGGGGCCGCGTCGCCGGGGGCCGCGTCACCGGGTGCCGCGTCAGGCACGAACGGCTGGCAGGCCACGTCGACTCCGGCCCCAGCCGCCACGCCGGCGGCCGCATCGCCGGCCGCCAACGCCGCCGCTGCGCCTGGGCCGACCGAGACGCCCCCAGCCGCCGCCGCCCAGCCGCCACCCGCGCCTCAGCCGAGACCGACACCGCGCCCCAAGCCCAAGTCGTCGTTCCCGGAATCCCTGTTCCAGCTGCCCAACTGACGCGCCGTCACGGCTGGCGGGCGGCGCGGTAGTAGGCGAGCAGCCAGACGCGCACGGCGCTCGACAGCCCCGATGCGCCGCGCGCCGCATCGATGCGGGCGACGAGCGCCGACGGCGTAGTGCCGAGGTCCGCCGCCGCGTCGCGCAGCGCGTCCCAGAACGGCGCCTCGAGCGTGATCGAGGTGTGATGGCCCGCGATGGCGAACGAGCGCTTGGCGGGGCGGCCGGCACGCTGGCCGGCACTCACCGCTCGCCCTCCCCACCGTCGTCGGCGCCGGCTGGAGGCGGCACGGCCGCCGGGACACCAGCCGCCCTCGCCGGGCTGCTGCCCTCGGGCGCCCTCGCCGGGCTGCTACCCTCGGGCGCGCGACGGGCGCCATCGAGACGGCGGTCCGCCAGACCGCGTTCTGCGTCCTGCTCCAGGCGCTCGGCCTTGCTGCGCCCGAACCTCACGCGGTTGGCGGCGGCAGTGGCGTCCTTTTCGGCTCGGGCCTTCGCCTTGCGGAAGCGGCGCAGGTTGACGATGTCGGCTGTCATGGTCGCCTCGCAACACGGAAATCGCATCGGGAGACCCGCGCTCGGCCACCCTCTCCGGGGTTCGGGGTCCACCGCGACACATAGCCCACCTCGTCGGTGGCCGCCAGACGACCACGTACGGCACGGCACCGAAATTGATTGGCGAAACCAACAAGCTGGACGTCACGGCGCCGCGATCGCCCAACCGAGCGCCAGCCATGGGACCGCCAGACGCGGCGTTGCGGCACGACAAGGCGCCGGCTTCGCGTTTTCGCCACCATCGTATGGAACGAAAGCCAACCCTTCGCGTTGGTCGCGACCGCGCGCCGTGCCCGCCAGCCGCTCGTGGCGCGCGGATACCCGGCCGAACCGCATGGCCCGCCCCGTCGCCCACACCACCTCGATCTCTCGTGCCGAGGCACCAGAGATGCCAGCTCCGGAGCCCCTCGCCGTGCTGACGTCCCCCTTGGCACCCGCCTACATCGTCGCCGCCCGGCGCACCGCGCTCGGCCGCATCGGCGGCCTGCATCGCAGCCGGCGCCTGGAGGATCTGGCCGCTCCCGTCATCGCCGCCGCGCTGGCCGATTGCGGCCTCGCGGCGACCCGTGTCGACGAGATCATCATCGGCAACGCCACCCAGGGCGGCAATCCGGCGCGCCTGATCGCACTGGCCGCCGGCCTGCCCGACCACGTTCCCGCCACCACGATCGACCGTCAGGAATGCTCGGGCCTCGACGCCGTCATCGCCGCCTGCCGGCTGGTCGGAGCGGGCGACGCCGCCGTCGTGGTGGCGGGAGGCGCGGAGTCTCCGTCCACCGCGCCGTGGCGCGTCGCCAAGCCGAAGAGCCTCTACCAGCTGCCGCAGTTCCTGCGCTTCGAGCCGACGGAACCGCAGGAGGGCGAGGAGCCGGACCAGATCGAGGCCAGCGAGGAGATGTCGCGGGCCCTCGGCATCGGGCGGGCGCAGCAGGATGCCTGGGCCCTGCGCTCGCACTTGAAGGCGGGGCGCAGCCGCGACAACCGCGCCTTCGTCGGCGAGATCGTGCCGTTGCGCGGCAATGCCGAGGAGGCGCGCGATCAGAGCGCTGCGGAACCGTCGCCCGAGGACCTCGAGCGGCTGACGCCGTTCCTGCGGCCCGGCGGCACGCTGACGCCAGGCAACACCAGCGCGGCGCACGACGGCGCCGCCATGATCGTGGTGGTCTCGGAAAGCGTGTGGCTGGACATCGGCAAGCCGCGTGCGCTGCGCCTCGTCGGCTCGGCGGTGCGCGGCGTGGCGCCCGACCGGGAGGCCGCTGCTCCCATCGAGGCCATGCAGACGCTGTACGGGCGCCTCGAGGGCTTCAATCCGAAGGACATCGGCGTCGTCGAGCTGTCGGAAGCCTCGGCCGCCCAGGCGCTGGCCTTCTCGGCCCGCCTCGGTCTCGACGACGCCATCGTCAACCCGGACGGCGGCGCCGTGGTGCGCGGTCGTCCCTATGGCGCGGCGGGCGCCGTGCTGGTGGTGCGCCTGTTCACCCGCATGGTGCGCCAGGCCGAAGCGGCGGGTCGCATCAGCCACGGCGTGGCGACGCTGGGCGCGGCCGGCGGCATGGGCCTCGCCGCCCTGTTCGAGGCAGTCTGAGACCGCCGAGCGACGGTGCGACCGGTGACGCGGGCCAGGCCACCGCGAGGTCAGGCGCGGCGAGGCGAGGTGCCGCTCGGTTGCATCCGCGCCCCGCGTATCGATGCTCCTGGCCATGTGATCACGTCGGCGTGAGCGCCTGACAGCCTCTGTAACGTCCGTCCCCGGCTGCACGTACCTGGGCTCGAGACGACAACAGAGGAGACAAGTCTCATGCCCTCGATCCCCCACCGCCAGCTCTCGTCGCGCCTCCGCGTCGCGCCGCTGCTCGTCGCGCTCGGCGCGATGGCTGCCTCCACGTCCGCCGCGCTCGCCCTCGAGCGCAAGGCCTACGACGGCGCTGCCTTCGCGGCCGCCCAGCAGGCCGGAAAGTCTGTCGTCGTGCAGGTGACGGCGCCCTGGTGCCCGACCTGCAAGGCCCAGTACAAGGTGATCGACGACCTGGCCGGCAAGCCCGAGTTCGGCGCCGTGACCGTGCTCGAGGTCGATTTCGACAGCCAGAAGGACGTCCTCAAGCAGTTCAAGGCGAGCCAGCAGAGCACGCTGATCGGCTTTGCCATGGGCAAGGAGACGGGGCGCCTCGTCGGCGAGACGGCGCCGGCCCCCATCATGACCCTGTTCTCGGGCACGCTGGCGTCCGCCGCCCCGTCCAAATCCGCTCAGTAAGAGGCCCGAGCCATGACAGCCACGCTCGCATTCGCTCTCGTCGCCGGCGTGCTGTCCACGCTGTCGCCGTGCGTGCTCCCTCTGCTGCCGATCGTGCTCGGCGCCGCCAACGCCGAGCACAGGCTGGGGCCGCTGGCCCTGGCCTCCGGCCTCGCCCTGTCGTTCGTGGTCATCGGCCTGTTCCTCGCCACGGCGGGACAGGCCATCGGCCTGGAGCCGGCGCATCTGCGCGTGGCGGCCGCCATCATGCTGGTCGCGCTCGGCCTCGTGCTGGCCGTGCCGGTGCTGTCGGAGCGCTTCGCGGCGGCGGCGAGCCCGCTCGGCGGCTGGGTCGACCAGCGCTTCGGCGGCTTCGACACCAGCGGCCTCGGCGGCCAGCTGGGGCTCGGCCTGCTGCTGGGCGCGGTCTGGAGCCCGTGCGTCGGACCGACGCTGGGTGCGGCCGCCCTGCTCGCCTCGGAAGGACGCGACCTGACGCGCGCCGTGTCGACCATGGCCCTGTTCGGCATCGGCGCAGCCTTGCCGCTGCTGGCGCTCGGCCAGCTGTCGCGCGAACGCATGGCGGCGCTGCGCGGCCGGCTTCTCAGCGCCGGCAAGAGCGGCAAGACCCTGCTCGGCGCCGGCCTCGCCATCGTCGGCCTGCTCGTGCTGTCGGGCTTCGACAAGACGCTGGAAACGGCCCTCGTCAAGGCGTCACCGGACTGGCTGACGGCGCTGACCACCCGCTTCTGATCACGACATCCGCCCAACACGAAACGCATCACCCTGGAGACCTGCCATGCCCGCCCCCATCGCCGACCGCACCCAGCCGGTTGACGGCCATGCCCCGCGCCCCTGAAACTGCTGCAACGGCGCCCAATAGGGGCCGCGTCATGGTCGGGAGGCGTATGGGACACGATGCGGACCAAAGGTCGGAGCTGATGCGGGCGGGCCTGGCCGGAGATGCCGACGCCTACCGGCGATGTCTCGATCTCCTGCTGCCGCTGGTGCGGACCATCGTGCGTGGCCAGCTGAAGCAGTCCAGCTCCGGCAACAGCGACACCGAGGACATCGTGCAGGAGACCCTGCTCGCCATCCACCTGAAGCGGCACACCTGGCGACCCGACCAGCCGCTGGAACCGTGGGTGCGGGCCATCGCCCGGCACAAGGTGATCGATGCCTTCCGGCGGCGCGGCGCGCGCGCGAGCGTTCCGCTCGACGATGTCGCCGAGACGCTGGCGGCGCCGGAAACCGCTCCGAACCTTGCCGCATACGAACGCGACCGCATGCTCGACAGCCTGCCTGCCCGCCAGCGCGACATCGTCGCCGCTTTCGCGCACGAGGGGCTGTCGGCACGCGAGGCCGCACAACGCTTCAACACCAGCGAGGGCGCCATACGCGTCGCCTTGCATCGCGGCCTGAAAACGCTCGCCGCGCGTTTCGGAGACAAGACATGAGGACCGAGGATCTGATCCGAGCCATGGCCAACGACCCGCAGCGCCGAAGCGCGCCGGCGGGCCTCGCCCTCGCTCAGGTATTGGTGCCGGCACTCGCCGTGGTGGCGGCGCTGTTCGTGGGCACCATCGGCGTGCGGCCGGGCTTCGCCGGCATGCTGGCGGGCGACTGGCGGCTGCTGGCCAAGTTCGCCTTCCTGCTGCCGCTGGCGATCGTTGCCGCCCGCGCCGTGATCCGCCTCGCCGATCCGGTCGAGGAGCCGTCGCGGCTCACGCCCGCGCTGGTGCTGGGACCGCTGGTGCTGGGCCTGGCGGTGCTGGCCGAACTCGCCAGCGTTCCGGGGGCCGAACTCGCCGCCCGCGCCAAGGGCCACAACGGGTTCGCCTGCCTGATCGCCATTCCGATGCTGGCGCTGTTGCCGCTGGCGGCCACGCTCTATGCCGCGCGCCAGGGGGCGCCGTCCTATCCGGCGGCGACGGGCGCTTTGGCCGGACTGCTGGCGGCGGGCCTCGGCGCCGCGCTGTACGCCACCCACTGCACCGACGATTCGCCGCTGTTCGTCGCGCTCTGGTATCCCATCGGCATGGCCGTCATCGTCGGCCTCGGAGCGGTACTCGGCACGCGACTGCTGCGCTGGTGACGGTCAGGCATTGGCGGCGCGCCGGTAGCGCATCAGCATGCCCTGGGCCATGGCCATGTCGATCAGCTCCATGAACGTCGTCAGGTTGAGGTCGTCCTTGGACAGGTAGAACATGGCACCGGCACGCACCAGGTCGCCCGACCGGCTCTGCCGGCGTAGGCCACTGAGGATCGCGATCGGACCGCCGTAGCCCACCCGGCGCAGCGTGGCGATGGCCTGCTCGCCGCGCATGCCGCCGGCCAGCTGATCGTCGAGCAGCACGAGGTGCGGCCCCTGGCGCAAGGCGTCGAAGCAGCGCTGATCGAACCCGCCGGCCGTGAACAGGAGGCAGCGCGGATTCGACGCTTCGGCGGCCAGGACCTGCAAGCGCCGCAGGTCGTCGGCTTCGTCGTCGATGGCCAACACCTTCAGCACGTCATCACGGCGCATGGCGGGGCGAGTCATCGGCGATCTCCGAAGCTGAGAGCTGAGGAGTGGGACCGTAGCAACCGGCGGTTGTGTTGACGTTTACGGCAACCCTATAGATTGCAACAAGTTCCAGGCACGCGGGCGGCGAAACGACAAAATGAGACCGCAAACGATTGTATTGACACAACAAAACATCATCGACCGGGCTTGTAGATCTGATCGAAGGTGCCGCCATCCTTGAAGTGCGCGTCGGTGGCCTTGGCCCAGCCGCCGAACATCTCGTCGATGGTGAACAGTGCAAGCTGCGCGAACTGGTCCTTGAAGCGCGCCGCCACAGCCGCATCGCGCGGGCGGTAGAAGTTGCGGGCCGCGATCTCTTGCCCCTCGGCGCTGTAGAGCTGCGCGAGATACGCCTCCGCCACGGCCCTTGTGCGGTGCTTGTCGGCGAACTTGTCGACCAGCGACACCGACGGCTCGGCCAGGATCGAAGCGCTCGGCGTCACGATCTCGAACTTGTCGCGGCCGAGCTCCTTGACCGCCAGATAGGCCTCGTTCTCCCATGCGATCAGCACGTCGCCGATGCCGCGCTCTGCGAAGGTGGTGGTGGAGCCGCGCGCGCCGCTGTCGAGAACCTTGGTGTTCTTGTACACCTTGGCGACCAGCTCCCGCGCGCTGGCCTCGCTGCCGCCGGGCTGCTTCAAGGCGTAGCCCCAGGCTGCAAGGTAGTTCCAGCGCGCGCCGCCGCTGGTCTTGGGGTTCGTCGTCACCACCTCGACGCCCGCGCGCGCCAGATCGGGCCAGTCCTTGATCGCCTTCGGGTTGCCCTTGCGAACCAGGAACACGATGGTCGACGTGTAGGGCGCCGAGTTGCCGGCGAGCCGCTTGACCCAGTCGGCCGGAACCAGGCCCGGCCTGACCATCTGATCGATGTCGCCGGCCAGCGCCAGCGTCACCACGTCGGCCTCCAGGCCGTCGATCACCGCACGCGCCTGCTTGCCGGAGCCACCATGCGACTGCTTGACGGTGACGGTATCGCCGGTCCTGGCCTTCCAATGCTTGGCGAAAGCGGCGTTGAAGTCCTGGTAGAATTCGCGCGTCGGATCATACGAAACGTTGAGCAGGCTGACGTCGGCCGCGCGCGCCGGGACGGCATCGGCGCTCCAGCACACCGCGGCCAGGGCCGCCAGGGCGAGATAGCCGGCAGCGCGGCGCGTCAAACGCACGTGGAAAGCGACACGGCACGGTGGAACCTTCGCGGCGTCGCGGACAAGGATGCTCATCGGTGGTGCTCCCTGGCTTGAAGTCGTGATGCGTCAGAGGGTGGCGCCGGTGATGCGTCAGGTCAAATACGGGTTTCGCATAAACATAGAACAATTTTCTGACGTGGCTGCATCACGCAAGTTTGTTTTGGCAATTCATACTCTCATCGTCCGCGTTGCTGACTGCAGGATTCCAACACATCCAAGCCGCGCCGGAACGACGAACCGCCGCCGTCCACCCGGCGCACCCCCGTCAGCGCAGTACGGCTTGAACGCCAGCGATGACGAACTGCACGGCCAGCGCCGCGAGGATGATCCCCAGCAGGCGCGTCAGCACGATGTTGCCGGTGACACCGAGCAGGGCCGACAGGCGGCCGGCGGCCAGCAGCGCCGCGAGGCTCACGAGCATCACCACGGCGAGCTGGCCGAGGAGCGTCAGCAGCGGCACGAGGTGCGGCCCCGCGCGCCCGGCGAGCAGGATGACGGCGGTGATGGCGCCGGGCCCTGCCAGCAGCGGGATGGCCAGCGGAAATGCCGCGATGTTGCGAATGTGATCCTGCGTGACGGCGATATCGGCGGCGCTCTGCTTGCGGTCGCTGCGGGTGTCGAACACCATCTCGAAGGCGGTCCAGAACAGCAGCAGCCCGCCGGCGATCTGGAATGCAGGCAGCGAGATGCCGAGCAGCCGCAGCGCCCTGTCTCCGGCGAGCGCGAACAAGGCCAGCACAACGAACGCGATCAGCGTGGCGCGGACGGCAACCTCGGAGCGTTCGACGCGCGTCATGCCTGGCGTCAGGCCGAGGAAGATCGGCGCCAGGCTGACGGGGTCGACCGTGACCAGCAGCGTCACCAGATCGCTGACGGCGGGAGCGACGTTCATCGCCGTGTGCCTCCCACGCGGATCGGACGTGTATCGCGCGAGCTTAGCATACGCCAGCGGCGCCGCGCGCGGTGACGAGCGACGTATGGCGATGTGACCGCCCGAAACCTTCAGGCCAGAGTGCGCAAGACGGGAACGAGGTCGGCGAAGCCGTCGATGAGCGCATCCGGCGCCAGCTGCGCGACCGGCGTCGACGAGTAGCCGTGCGTGGTCAGCACGAGGCGGCTCCCGGCGGCGCGCGCCGCGCCCGCGTCCGCCCCGCTGTCGCCTACGAGAACGGCCTCGCGCGGTGCCACGCCCAGCGCCGCGCAGGCGGCGAGCAGCATGTCGGGTGCCGGCTTCAGCGGCAGCGCCCCGCCGCCCTCGATCGCCGCGAAGTAGCGGGCGATGTCGAGCGCGGCCAGGATGTCGCGCGTGATGTCGATCGGCTTGTTGGTGCACAGGCCCAGCGGCACGCCGACGTGGGCCAGCGCGTCGAGGGCCTCGCGCGCGTGCGGATAGAGCCGCGTCTTGTCGCACGGATGCGCGCGGTAGTACGCCACCGCCGCTCCGAGCACGCGCCGCATCAGATCGGGATCGGCATATTCGGGGCCGAGCGCGGCGAAAGCGCGCTCGACCAGCTTCTTGACGCCGCCCCCGACCAGACCGCGCACGCGGTTCAGGTCGAATGGCGGCAGCTTCTCCGCCGCCAGTCCCGCGTTCAGCGCATCGGCGATGTCGGGCAGGCTGTCGACCAGCGTGCCGTCGAGATCGAGCACGACGGCACGCGGGAAGCCGCCCCTGGCCACGGTGCCAGTGATGGCGGCGGGAGAGGTGCTGCTCACGCCGCGGCCTTCAGCAGAGCCGCAACGCCCGGCAGCTCGCGGCCCTCGAGCCACTCGAGGAAGGCGCCGCCGGCAGTCGAGACGTAAGTCATCTGATCCGTGACACCGACGGCATTGAGCGCCGCCACCGTATCGCCGCCGCCCGCCACGGAGACGAGCCGGCCGGCCTTGGTGAGCTTGGCCACCTCGCGCGCGATGGCGAACGTGCCCTCACCGAACGGGGCCGTCTCGAACGCGCCGACGGGGCCGTTCCACAGCACCGTGCGGCACTCGCCCAGCAGCTTGACGATCTCGGCGACCGATTTCGGCCCGGTGTCGAGGATCATGCCGTCGGCCGGCGTCTTGCCGACCGGCAGCACCTCGTGCGCGGCGTTGGCCTTGAACTCCTTCGCCACCACGCCGTCGACGGGCAGCACGATGCGGCAGCCCTTGTCGGCCGCGGCCTTGACGATCTCGTGCGCCTTGGCGTGGAAGTCCGGCTCGCTGAGCGAGCGGCCGACGTCGATGCCCTGCGCCTGCAGGAAGGTGTTGGCCATGCCGCCGCCGATGATGAGGTAGTCGACCTTGGCGGCGAGGTTCACCAGCACCGGGATTTTCGTCGACACCTTGGAGCCGCCGACGATGGCCGCCGTCGGGCGCTTGGGCGCTTCGAGCGCGGTGACGAGGGCGTTGATCTCCTGTGCCATCAGCGGTCCGGCGTAGGCAGGCAGGAAGTGCGTCACGCCCTCGGTGGAGGCGTGTGCGCGGTGCGCGGTGGAGAAGGCATCACCGACGAACATGTCGCCGAGCTGGCTGAGCGCCTTGGCGAACTCGGGCTCGTTCTTCTCCTCGCCCTTGTGGAAGCGCAGGTTCTCGAGCACCAGGATGGCGCCCGGCTGCAGGTTCGCGACGGCCTTCGCGGCTTCCTCGCCGATGCAGTCATCGGCGAAGGCGACGGGCGCGCCGAGGATGTCGCCGAGCCTGGCGGCCACCGGCTTCAGCGAGAACTTGAGCTCGCGGCCCTTGGGGCGCTCGTAGTGCGACATCACGACGACCTTGGCGCCGCGCGCGGCGAGCGCCTTCAAGCCCGGCGCGACGCGCTCGAGGCGGGTGGCGTCCGTCACCTTGCCATCGGCCATCGGCACGTTGAGGTCGACGCGCACCAGCACGCGCTTACCCTTGACGTCGGCCTTGTCGATCGTCCTCAGCTTCGAGAAATCCATCATATCGAGCTCCCCCGTATGGCCGAGATCGCGGTCCGAACCGCGAGCGAATTTCAAATAATCCAGACTCTTCCGTCCCTTCGCCTCTCCCCTCGAGGGAGAGGCAGGCGCGGCCCAAGCGTCGAGAAAGTCCGCAAAGCGTTCTTCCGCGCCGGTGAGGGGGCGAGCAGCTGGGTCGCGGCGGCGCCAGCCCCCTCACCCTCCCCCTCTCCCCCAAGGGGAGAGGGAATTGTTTCACCGCGCGAGCTTCGCCGCGACCTCGGTGACGCGCTCGGCCGTGATGCCGAAGTGCTTGAACAGCTCGCCGGCCGGCGCCGACGCACCGAAGTCCGACATGCCGACGAACGCATCCTTGTGGCGCAGCCACTCGTGCCAGCCCTGCGCGACCGCCGCCTCGATGCCGACGCGCGGGGCCTCACCCAGCACCTCGAACCGGTAGACATCCGGCTGGGCGCGGAACAGCTCGAAGCTCGGCAGCGAGACCACGGCGGCCGCTATCCCCTTCTTCTCCAGCGCCGCCGCCGCATCGACCGCGAGGCCGACCTCGGAGCCGGTGGCGATCAGCGTCACATCGCGCTTGCCCTTCGGCGCACGCAGCACATAGCCGCCCTTGGCAGACCTGTTCTCGCCCGCTCCGTCGCGCAATCCCGGCACGCCGTCGCGGGTCAGGGCGAGCACGGTCGGCGTCCCGGTGGAGGCAAGCGCGATCTCCCAGCACTCGGCCGTCTCGACACCATCGGCCGGGCGCAGCACCTGCAGGTTGGGCATGGCGCGCAAGGCCGCCAGATGCTCGACCGGCTGGTGTGTCGGGCCGTCCTCGCCGACGCCGATGCTGTCGTGCGTGAAGACGTAGACGACGCGCTGCTGCATCAGCGCGGCGAGACGAATCGACGGCCGGCAGTAATCCGAGAAGACGAGGAACGTGCCGGCATAGGGAATGACGCCGCCGTGCAACGCCATGCCGTTCATGATCGCCGCCATGCCGTGCTCGCGCACGCCATAGTTGATGTAGTTGCCGCTATAGTCGCCCTTGGCGAGGGCCTTGCCGTGATGCTTGGTCTTGGTGCCGTTGGAGCCGGTGAGATCGGCCGAGCCGCCGATCAGTTCCGGCAGTAGCGGCACGAGATGCTCGAGCGTCAGCTGCGACCACACGCGCGTCGCCCGCTTCGTCGTGTCGGCGGCGAACTGGGCCTTGGCGATTGCGATGGCCTTGGCGATGTCGGCCGCGCGCGTCGCGGCGGCGGGAACAGCGAGCGCCGCCTTGGCTTGCGTGCCGATCTTGTCGAGCTTCGCTTGCCACGCCGCGTGCTCGGCGGCGCCGCGCTTGCCGGCCGCGCGCCAGGCGTCGAGGATCGCAGCCGGCACCTCGAACGGCGGCGCCGTCCAGCCCAGCGCATGCCGAGTGCCCTCGATTTCGGCGGCGTCGGTCAGTGCGCCGTGCGCCGTCGACGTGCCGGCCTTGGTCGGCGCGCCGAAGCCGATCGTCGTGCGGGCCGCGATCAGCCACGGCTTCGATGCATCGGCCTTGGCGGCCAGCAGCGCCTTCTCGACGGCCGCCGCATCCTGGCCGTCGACGGTCGCGGTGTTCCAGCCCGACGCCTTGAAGCGCGCGATCTGGTCGTCCGACACCGAGATGTCGGTCTTGCCGTCGATGGTGATGCGGTTGTCGTCCCACAGCACGATCAGCTTGCCGAGGCCAAGATGGCCGGCGAGCGAGATCGCCTCCTGCGCCACGCCCTCCATCAGGCAGCCGTCGCCGGCGATGCAGTACGTGTGATGGTCGACGAGATCGTCGCCGAGGCGCGCCGCCAGCAGCCGCTCGGCGAGCGCCATGCCGACGGCGTTGGCGATGCCCTGGCCGAGCGGGCCGGTCGTGGTCTCGACGCCCGGGGCGTGGCCGTGCTCGGGATGGCCCGCCGTCTTGGAGCCGAGCTGGCGGAACTTCTTGATGTCCTCGAGCCCCATGCCGGGATAGCCGACGAGGTAGCCGAGCGCATAGATCAGCATCGAGCCGTGCCCGGCCGAGAGCACGAAGCGATCGCGATTGGGCCAGCCGGGATCGGCGGCGTCGAAGCGCAGCACCTTGGTGAACAGGGCCGTGGCGGCATCCGCCATGCCCATCGGCATGCCCGAGTGGCCGGACTTCGCCTTGGCGACCGCATCCATGGCCAGCATGCGGATGGCGTTGGCCATGTCGCGCTGGCTCGTTGCGGCGGCTGCTTGAACGCCCTGTTTCGCCACGTCCGTCACCTGGTTGTTGCTGCTCATGGGTAGGGTGTCGCGGCCAAGCCCTGAGGGGCCGGAGCCTCGGAAAGACCGGGCACATTTAGCGGCCACGTTTCCTGGCGTCTACCCGCCTGCGGGCGCATTTCCCCGCTTGGCGCCGGCCGCGACAGTTGGCGGCAGGCGGACAGCCCCGCGCCCGAGCACGTCCCGCGTCCAACCGTCGTATCAATCACGAGCCGGCGGGGGCGTGGCGGCCGCCTCCCTGCGCGGCTCGGGCTCCCGGCGCGGCTCCGCCTCCTTGCGCGCCTCGCCGTCCTTCCTCGGCGCGATGGGCTTCGACTCGGCCGGCAGCGGCTCCTTGGGCTCGCGCCCGCGCGCGCCCTTGTCCTTGCGGGCGGCCGCCTGCTCGCGCGCGAGGCGGGCCTCCTCGTCGGCGTCCTCGGAGAACAGCCGCTCCAGCGTGGCGGCGTCGGAACGGGCCTTGTCCTGCATCTTCTCCACGTCGGTATAGTGCTGATAATCCTCGATCAACCGGCGCTCGTCGTGGGCGCGGAAGGTGGCCACCGTGCGCTCCGCCTCGCGTTCGGAACGGCCGAGCCCGATCAGCAGCACGCGCGACATGTCGAGCGCGGAGAGGAACGTCTCACGACGGATGGTCTTGACGCCGAGGTCGAGCATGCGGTGGGCGTGGTTGCGGTTGCGAACCCGCGCGTAGACCGGCACATGCGGAAAGCGCGCCCGCACCAGCTCGGCGGTGCGCAGGGAGGCCTCCGCGTCGTCGATGGCGAGCACGAAGGCACGTGCCTTGTCGGTCTGCGCCGCGTCGAGGATTTCCGGCCGGCTGGCGTCGCCGAAGAAGGCTTGCGAGCCGAAGCGCTTCACCAGCTCCACTTGCTCGGCGGAAATATCGAGTGCCGTGAACGGGATACCCTTGGCGCGCAGGATGCGGGCGATGATCTGCCCGACGCGTCCGAAGCCGGCGATGACGACATGGCCGTCGTTTGCCGGCAGGTCGTCCCAGGCCTGCGCCACGGTCGGCGTGGCCGCAGCGAGGCGCTTCTCCAGCGACAGCAGCAGCGGCGTGGCCGCCATCGACAGCGTGACCACCAGATCGATCAGCTCGGCCGAATGCTTGGCCAGCACGCCGGCCGCGAGGCCCGCCGCCGTCAGCACGAAGCCGAACTCGCCGCCCTGGCTGAGCGCCAGCCCCAGCCGCCGGGCACCGCGCTCGGGCAGGCCCTCGGCGCGGCCCAGGCGGTGGAGCACCAGCGCCTTGACCAGGACGAGCCCGGCGACCAGCCCCAGCACGCTCAGCGGCTTGGCGGCAAGCAGCTCGAGATTGAGCGACATGCCGATGGCCGTGAAGAACAGCCCGAGCAGCAGGCCCTGGAACGGCTGGATATCGGCCTCCAGCTGATGCCGGTAGGAGCTTTCCGCCAGCAGCGCGCCGGCCAGGAAGGCGCCGAGCGAAGCCGACAGCCCCGCCTTCTGCATGGCGATGGAGACACCGACCACGGTCAGCAGCGCCGCCGCCGTCATGGCCTCCTTGACCCGCGTCAGCGCGATGACGCGCAGCAGCCGGTCGAGCAGGAAGTGGCCGACCACGACCACCGTCAGAATGGTGAACAGCCCCCACAGCGCGGCCGTCAGATCCATGTGGGCGCCCTTCGGCCCGGCGGCGACCGCGAACAGCGGCGCCACGGCGATGAGCGGAATGGCGGCGAGGTCCTGGAACAGCAGCACCGCGAAGCCGAGGCGGCCATGCCGCGCCGATAATTCCCCCGTCTCTTCAAGCACCTGCAGGGCGAAGGCGGTCGATGACAGCGACAGCGCGAGGCCGGCGAACAGCGCCGCCTGCCATTTGAGGCCGAAGGCCATGGCGGCGATGGCCAGGACCAGGGCCGTGAACACAACCTGGGCGCCGCCCATACCGAGGATGGCGCGCCGCATGGCCCACAGGCGTTTGGGGCGCAGCTCCAGTCCGATCAGGAACAGCAGCAGCACGACGCCGAACTCGGCGAAGTGCAGGAAGCGGCTGGTCTCATAGTCGGTGAACATCACCTGGGCGCCATAGGGCCCGAGCAGCACGCCGGCGATCAGGTAGCCCAGCACCGAGCCGATGCCGAGCCAGCGGGCGAGCGGCGCAGCGATGGCGAGCGCGGCCAGCAGGGCGGCGGCGTCCAAAAGTGTGATGTCCGGCATCGGAGGGAACGTCCAGCTTTTCGCGTTGCAGCGCCACAAGCTCAGGGAGGCGGGCACCTGCGTCAAGTGCCCGGAGATCGCCGTGCACGGGATAACCCCCCGTTCGCCGGAAAGGCTCGCGAAACGCCGGCGCCCGCGCCGCAGCCTCACCCCAGCAGCGGAACTGATCCGGCGCCCGACGACGGACGTAACCGCTCGTACATCGTGCGAGGCTCGCCTATGATGCACGTCCTGCTTTCAATGCGTGCCGAGCCGGTCGGCAGAGTACAGGTTCCCGCAACCATGGCCAATCTGCTGCGACGCGTAGCCGAGCGTGGCGACAGCGCGGCGTTCGCCGAGCTGTTCGCTCAGTTCGCGCCGCGCATCAAGGCCTTCATGATGCGCAGCGGCGTCGACGCTGCCACCGCCGAGGAACTGGCTCAGGAGACGCTCCTCACCGTCTGGCGCAAGGCGGCGCTCTACTCCGACGACAAGGGCAGCGCCGCGACCTGGATCTTCACGATCGCGCGCAACCTGCGCATCGACCGCCTGCGCCGCGAGGTGCCCTGGCAGCAGCTGCCCCAAGGCCACGACGAGCAGGCGTCCGACGACCCGTTGCCCGACGAGCAAATGGCGCAATCGGAGCGCGAGCGGCGGGTGCGGGCGGCCCTCGCCTCACTGCCGCCGGACCAGCACGAGGTGGTGCAGCTGTCCTACATCGACGGCCTTTCGCACAGCGCGATCGCCGACCGTCTGGAGCTCCCCATCGGCACCGTGAAATCGCGCATGCGCCTGGCCTACCAGAAACTTCGTGGCGCCATCGAGGAGGCGAGCTGAGCCCCATGCCGATCACGCATCACCCCGACAGCGCGACACTGATGAGCTACGCCGCCGGCAGCCTGCCGGAAGCGTTGTCGGCGGTCGTCGCCACGCATCTCGGCATGTGCCGTCTGTGCGCCGACGAAGTGGCACGCATGGAGCGCGTCGGCGCCGTGCTGCTGGAAGGCCTGCATCCGATCGCCATGGTGGCGCCGCGGCCCGGCATCCCGCTTGACAGCCTGCGCCACGGACAGCGGGAGCCGATCGCGCGCACCACGACCGTCGGCTCCGACGCCTCTCGCTCCGGGCTTCATGCCCCCCGCAGCAACGTCGCCACGCTGCCGCCGCCACTGGCGCGCCTCGCGGCTGCCGAGACGCTGGACGAGTTGGCTTGGCGCCGGCTCGGTCCAGGTCTGTGGCACAAGCCGCTGCCGCTGTCGCCGGGCGCCGAGGGCGATCTGCGCCTCATCCGCGTCGCGGCGGGCCGCGCGATGCCCGAACACGGCCACGGCGGCACCGAGCTGACGCTGGTGCTCGACGGCGCCTACCACGACGTCACCGGGCACTACGCGCCGGGCGACGTGGCCGACCTCGACAGCGAGACCGAGCACCAGCCCGTCGCCGCGCCGGAGGACGGCTGCATCTGCCTGATCGCCAGCGAGCGCAAGGCGCGCTTCAAGAGCCTTCTCGCCCGCCTGGTTCAACCCCTGACCGGCTTCTGACCTGCCTGCCACGACGCGGTCGACATGCAGCTCGCGCGGCCCATCTTCGCGGCATCGGTTCTGTGATTTGCGCGCAGCCGCCACATCCCCCCTGCGCGCGCATCCGTCGGGCAGGGCGGCCTCGCGCTCAATGCCCAGGTCAATCGTTCGGCCCGATATCCGATGCGCGTCAGGCTTTACGGCGGCGGGCGATTGCCGTATGCGCCGATGATGGGCAACAGCGACCAGCGCATCGGCGACAAGAACGAAGGCGCGAGCGGCAGCGGCGGCGATGGCCGTTGGCCCAGCGTCTGGATCACCGGCGCCAGCAGCGGCCTCGGACGCGAGGTGGCGTTGCGGCTGGCGCGAAGCGGCTGCAAGGTCGCGGCCAGCGCGCGCGGAACGGAAGCCCTCGCCGCGCTGGTCCGCGAAGCCCCCGGCATCACGGCCTATCCACTCGACGTCACCGACCGCGCCGCCGTGCAGGCGGCCGCCACCGCCATCACCGCCGCGCAAGGCCCGATTGATCTCGCGCTGCTCAGCGCCGGCATGTTCAAGCCGCTGAGCGCCGCCCGTTTCAGCGCCGAGACGACGGCCCAGGTGATGGCCCTCAACCACGGTGGCGTCTGCAATTGCCTCGAGGCTCTGCTGCCCGGCATGATGGCGCGCGGAACGGGTCAGATCGCGATCCTGTCGTCGATCTCGGGCTATGGCGGCCTGCCGAAGCTCGGCGCCTATGCGGCGAGCAAGTCCGCGCTCAACACTCTCGCCGAATCGCTGGCACCGGAGCTCGCCGACGCAGGCGTGACGCTGCAGCTCGCCACGCCCGGCTACATCGCGACGCCGCTGACCGAGGGCAACCGGCTGCCGATGCCGTTCCTGATGCCGCTCGACCGCGCCGTCGACACGTTGATGCGCGGCCTGCAGCGGCGGCGCTTCGAGATCGTGTTCCCGTGGCAGATGGCGATCCTGATGAAGCTCTACCGCCGCGCGCCCTACTGGCTGTATTTCTGGATCGCGCGGCGCTTCCTGCGTCCGCCGCCCCGGCGCACCGCGCCGCCGCAAGCCTGAAACGGCGTCAGGCTGCCGTCATACGGTGGCGATGCCAGACGGCGACGGCGAACACGACCAGCGCGCCGCCCTGATGCACGAGCCCGAGCGACAGCGGCACGGCGGCGAGCAGCGTCCAGATGCCGAGCCCGACCTGCACCAGCGCGGCGGCCGCCAGCAGCCCGGCCGAGCGCACCTGCCGCTCGTCGTCGGCGGTGCGCAGCAGCGCGACCCAGTGCCAGAGGCACAGTGCGATCACGACATACGCGAGCATTCGGTGATCGAACTGCACGAGCCCCAGGTTCTCGAACGGATTGCGATACCAGGGCTCCAGCGCCATGATCCCATCGGGGATCAGGCGGCCATCCATCAGCGGCCAGGTGTTGTAGGCGCGGCCCGCCTTGTTGCCGGCGACCAGCGCGCCGAGCACGATCTGCGCCAGCACGAGAGCGGGGAGCCAGCCCGAAAGGCGCCGCTGGCCGTCGCTCACCGTCGCCATGCGGATGGCGCGGTCCGGCGGGCCGAGCCGCAGCACCGTCGACAGCAGCAGGCCGAAAATGATCACCGCGATGGTGAGATGCAGCGCCAGGCGATACGGGCTGACGTCGATGCGGTCGACGAGGCCGGACTGCACCATGAACCAGCCGACGAACCCCTGCAGCCCGCCCAGCGCGAAAATTCCGAGCAGCCGCACGCCGAGGCCCGCCGGCAGCCGGCGGGTCAGCCAGAAAAAGGCCAGCGGCAGCGCGAACACGACGCCGATGGCGCGCCCCAGCAGGCGGTGGCCCCACTCCCAGTAGTAGATGCCTTTGAACTCGGCGAGCGTCATGTGCTTGTTGACGATGCTCGCCTGCGGGATCTGGCGGTACTTGTCGAATGCCGCCCGCCAGTCGGCCTCGTTGAGCGGCGGGACGGCGCCGAGCAGCGGCTGCCATTCGGTGATCGAAAGCCCGGAATCGGTGAGCCGCGTGGCGCCGCCGACGATGACCATCAGGAACACCAGCGCGATCGAGAGCCACAGCCAGGCGCGCACGGCGGCCGGTGCCGACGCCGCGCCAGCCGTGGTGCGGGGAGATGGGATCGTGCGCGTCATGTCGGCAATCCGATGCGGAAACGTGGGTCTCGCGTTGTGGCGGCCCAGTTGATAGGAAAGTGTGCCACGGCCGGCAACCGGCAATCGGCGACAGCCCTTGCGCGGCTTTCGTGCCCCGTCCGATGGCCGACCACGTCGGCGCCCAGACGCCCAGACTTCCGCACCCAGACTTCCGTGCCAGACTTTCCGTGCCAGACCAGGAGCCCGACGCCTCGTGACCATTCGCACCCGCAAGCTGATCGGCGCGGTGGCGCTGCTGGCGCTGATCATCGTCTATTCGCTGCTGGCGATGGGCGTGGCCATCGTGCTGCAGGTCAACCAGGCCAGCAAGGCGTTGGAGCTGGCCTACTACATCGTCGCCGGCATGGCGTGGACCGTTCCCGCCGGCGCCATCATCTACTGGATGGGCCGCCCCGACCGGGCCTGAGCCGTCGGCCCTGCCGGCAGCGCCCTCACGCGCGGCGGCGCAGCTTCTGCGCAGCATCGAGCAGCGCGAACGGGGCGCCGTTGAGAAGCACGCGCAGATGGCGCAGGTCCTGATAGTCGCCGTTGAGCGACAGGCGCGGCAGCCCGGTCGTCGCGCTCGCGTGGCGCGCATGCAGCAGGCCCTTGCGCGTCGTCACCGCCGTGGCGAGCCCCATCTCGCGGGCCATCGCAAACTCGCGGTCCCCGGCGCTGGCCTCGCAGCCGTACGGATAACTGAAGTGACGGCATGGGCGACCCAGCTCGCGCGCGACACGCGCCACGCTGTCGGCGATCTCGCGGCGCGCCGCGTCCTCCGGCAGCTTGGCCAGCGCCCAGTGACCGCAGGTGTGCGCGGCGATCGTCACCAGCGGATCGGCAGCGATCTCGCGCAGCTCATCCCAGCTCATGACGAGGTCAGCGCACAGCCGGCTCGCGTCATAGCCGGCGTCGCGCGCGATGCGCGCCACCTCGGCCCGCGCTTGCGCCTCCGGCAGACGCCGCAGCCACCAGTAGACGACGTGGAAGGCGGCATCCTTCTCGTGGTCGGTCTCGGTCCGGAAATGCTCGGGTCCCCCCTCCATCTCGACCGAAAGCGACGACGCCAGGGCGATGGCACGCTCCAGCGCCAGCCACCAGAGATCGCCGCGCCCGTCGGCGTAGTCGGTCGGCACGTAGATGGCGAAGGGCAGGTTGTAGCGGCGGAAGATCGGCAGTGCATGGTCGCGGTTGTCGCGATAGCCGTCGTCGAACGTGAAGCAGACGAACGGGCGGCGACCGGCGGGATCGGCGAGGCGCTGCGGCACCTCGTCGAGCGCGATCACATCGTAGCCGGCGCCCAGCACGGCCAGGATGGCGCCCTCCAGGAACTCCGGCGTCACCTTCAGGATGCGATTGGGCTCGAAGGCGCGCGCCGGCTCGGGGCGCACGTGATGCAGCATCAGGATGGCGCCGACGCCCTCCGTCAGCGGCGCCAGCAGTTCGTCGGCGCGCGTATGATAGAGCGCCGACAGCGCGGCCTTGATCAGTCGGGTCGTGCGGCGGCTCATGCGTAGGACGCGCCTCGAACGCGACGGGCAGATGAACGGGAGGGTCGCCCTGACGGTAACAGGCAAACGTGCACGTCGCGTTGATGCCCCTCCCTGCGATTCTGACCTCCGCAAGTCGGCTCCCGACACTGCTGCCCGCAAACTCCACGGCTGCCCGCAAACGCCCTGCAAAGCAAAAAGGCGGCCCGCGTTGGCCGCGAGCCGCCTTGCAATTTCCGTACTCCGCGTTCCGTGCTCCGCGCGCCAACCGGCTGCTGGCCGACCTATTCGACGGCGGCACTGCGCTGCGCGGCGGCCGGACGCGGCGCGTTGCGCGCCGTGCGGTTCTGGAAGTACTTCGACTGGTACTTGGCCAGGTACGCCTTGCGGCGGGCGGCGCGGTCGTCATCGTTGTCCGGCGCGGCAGCGGCGGCCTTGGGGGTCGGCTCGGCGCTGGCCGTCTGCGGCAGGGCGCCGCCGTTGAAGCGCTGCCAGGTGACCGTCACGCGCGTGCCGACGGCGATCTTGGGATACAGCTCGGCGACATCCTGGTTGAACATGCGGATGCAGCCCTTGGACACCGCCTGACCGATGGTCCACGGCGCGTCCGTGCCGTGGATGCGGTAGGTCGACGAGCCCAGGTACATGGCGCGGTTGCCGAGCGGATTCATCGGATGGCCGCCCGGCACCCAGGCAGGCAGGCGCGGATTCTCACGGATCATCTCAGGCGTCGGCGTCCACGACGGGTTCTCGCGCTTCTGGCTGACGACGGTGTTGCCTTCCCAGCGGCTCTGCTCGCGCGGCACGGCGATGGGATAGCTGGTGGCGCGGCCGGGGGCCGTGACGTGATACAGGCGGCGGTCGCCGAAGCTGACGATGATCTGGCCGGGCTTGAACTGCTGGCCGAAGTTGACGGACTGCTTGCCGCCGCCCCACTCGGCGTCGCCGCCCCACAGGCTCTGCGCCGAGGCTGCGCCAGCCGTCAGGCTCATCACCCCGAACGCCGCTGCGACAACCGCGACCCGGCCCTTGAAGCTCGACACCTTCATCTCGTCACTCCGATCATGTTCGCGCGTGGCCGCGTTGAATTGACCACGTCGCGCGTTCGTTGTGGCCCCGGACGCTGGCGCATCGCCGCCCGTCGCTCCGACCATTGCCCCCGAACGCCTGTTCGAGCGGTGCAACGGCGGCTGCCGGCGGTTCGTTCCGCGTCTTCTGCTGGCCAATCCCTCCGCCATTTCGGCGGAGAATGGTGAAGGGTTCGTATACCGCAGTCCCGAATTCAGCGGCAGAGCAACGAGGCCACACCCGAACGGGAAGTTATGCAGTTGAGGCGGCGAGGAAATTGCCGCCTTTGCGACCAAGGTGCCCATTTTTCGGCCCAACGCCCGGCCGCGGCATGCTGAACGACGCTCAATCGTCGTCGCCGCCGGGCGGTGGCTTGTCGACGCGCGGCGGCGGCGGCGGGTCGCCGATGTCATCGACCACGTAGACCGGCGCCCCCACGTGCACGCGCTTGTAGAGGTCCTTTACGTGCTTGTTGTGCATACGAAAACAACCGTGGGATGCCGATCGTCCGATGGATCCCGGGTTGTTGGTGCCGTGGATGCGGTAGAGCGACCAGTCGAGGTAGATGGCGCGCGCGCCGAGCGGGTTGGCGGGGCCACTTTCGATCACCTCGTCCGGGCTCCACGGCGGCTTCCACACCGGGTCCTTGATCTTGGACTGCACGAAGGTACGCCCGGTCCAGATCTCGTCCGACGTGCCGATGGCAATCGGGTAGCGGATGGCGCGGTCGTTGCCGAGCACATAGTAGAGGTGACGGTCGTCGTTGACGATCAGGATGGCACCCATCGGATAGGGGTGGGCAAACTTGACCACGTCCCCGGGCTGGCCGCCGTCCTCGTCGGCGCCCTTGCCATCACGGCCCGCGGCCTGGAATTCCTCGTCGTCTCCGGAGCGCGCGGCCCGGCGCGCCTCGGCCGGCCCCAGCGTGGCCGCCAGCATGAGCCCCGCCAGTGCCAGCCGTGCCAGTCTGGCGGCCCCGATTCTTGCGGCCCCGATTCTTGCGGCCGCGATCCGCCGCCGCTCGTCGTCGAAAGCCATGACGCTCTGCTCCCCGGCACCTAGCCCTAGCCTTGCTGCCCGACCACTTATACCCTTACCCTGCGCACGAATTCCTGACGCTCCGCGCATCAGGAATTCGCGCGGTTCCGCCGCACGCGGCGGGGGCCCTTGGCCCCTGGGCCGGCGCAAGGGAAGGTCAGGATTTTCGCCGGCCGGTATTACCCGCAGGCAACCCCGTCGCCAGCAAGGCGCCCGCATGCGGTGCCCGTCCGTCCCCACAGAAGGCATCCGTCCCCGCAGGAGGCGGTCCACAGCGGATTGGCAGCCGGGCGCCGTCGCGCCAGCGACGTTAGCGGCCGCCTGCTGCTCGCCCTCGCGGGGAGCGCTTGCACGCGTGATCCACGCCAACCGTGCTCGGCAGGCATTTTGCGCGCGCCACCCCCGCAAGACCATCGGGCCGTTGCCCAGCGCTCGCGCCGAACGGTCGAACTGCAAATGCCTCAGCGTGTCAGATGGAAAGAGCCGCTACCGCCGCCGCCATCGAGGGAGGCGTTGAGGCTGTTGCCGTTGAGGCTGATGCGGATGGTGCCGCTGACGTTGTAGTCCGGGTTGTGGAACACGCCGCTGAAGCGCGACGGGCCGACCTGATGCACCTGGGCCGACTGCGAGATGCGGGTCGACGCGGTGGCACACACCGCGCTCATCGCATAGTCGTTACCGCCGTTGCGCTGGAACGTCGCCTTGCAGCGCGCCTTCTCGGTGGCGCCCGACGGCAGGGTGACCGAGCCTCCGCCGCTCCAGGAACCAGAGAGACCGCGATCGGGCGAAGCGTTGCCGACCTCGCTGATTGCCATCGTCAGGCCGGCCGCCGCCACAATGGCCAATGCGGCATGGCCGAGGGTCAATCCCAAAGTGCTTGTCCTAGACATCCTGTGCGCTCCCCATGCTACTCGAAACGATCATGCTGGCGTATGCTGGCGCATTCCTGACCTCGGGCCGACAGGTGCAGCCCAATCATCGCTGCATCACTAGATGAAAGAGGGCGTTCAGCCCAAAATCAAGATACCCGCCTGCGACGACAGCTAAATTTTTTGCTCAGTGCCCAAACATCTTCCACAGTGTGACCGCCGCGCCACCCACCGGCACAGCCGCTCCGGCCAGCGCCTTGACAGGATTGTCGCGAAACAACTCGGCCGCCTCGCGCGTGCGCCCGAGGTTCTGCGTCCACCAGTTGGCGCGCGTGCGCAACGTCCGATCGTGCGCGCGGTGCAACACATCGAAAAACAGCCCCACCTTGGCGGTCGTCGAACGCTGCACGTCGAGATAGGCACTGCGCTGGAAGGCCTCGGCCTCGCGCTCGCCGGACAGGAAACCGGCCAGCGCCAGATTGTTCAGCCCCGCCAGCGTCTCGAAGTGCGGTGCTTCCACGTAGTCCGAACCGTAGACCTCCTCCAGCAGCCAGGCGAGGTCGAAGCGCTGCTGCTCGGGAATCGCCAACGGCATGCCGCCGAGAACGGCATAGCGATGCTCGATGGCGGCGAAACCGTAGGTGGCGTTGCGCATCTTCCAATGCACGAAGCGGTTGAACCGGTTGAGGGCAAGAAAGCGGAACACCTTGTCGAGCATCGACCGTTCGAGCCCGTTCATGCGCGCCAGAACGCCGACCGGCGACAAACCCTTGAGTTCGGCCTCCGCATGCAGCGAGAACGTCTCGGTGTGTCCAGTGCCGAGATTGCGGGCCACGAAGGCGGCCACGCGCGGCGATTGCATGCGCTGGCCCTGCTCGAAGCTCTGGCAGGCGTAGTGGATGATCCACACGGTTTCGGGATGGGCGAACAGCATCTCGATGCGCCGCCGCGCCTCTCTCTGCCGGGTGGGATTGGGCGCTGCCATTGGTCGATCCGCGGGGTCTGATGAAGGCGGGGGGCTCGCACGCACGAACGCTCGAGACGACGCTCTCCGGCGACGCAAGCAACGGAGTCGGAGTGGGCGAATGGGTGTCACCAATCTGGTCGATTCCCGCTCTGCCGGCAAGCACGTTGTTCTCGTTGCGTTCCTAATCGCGACTGCCCGTGGTCGATCTGGCGGCGGCGAGCTGGCGGCGGCGCGACTGTACAGCGCGCTTGGCCGTTTCGCTGCGACAATGGCGCGGGGGCGCGGCGGGCACAGACGGCTGCGATGCGCCCGAGGGAACGCGAGGCTCTCATCGCGCCTGCGGTGCCGGCCGTCTCGATGATCGGCGTGGCTGGCGGCCAGCGCCTTCCACCCCAAAAAACGGAAAAGCCCGGCGCGGCCGATGCTGCGACGCAAAACGTCGGAGCAAAACAGCCGTGTCGGGCTAACGCACGAATTGCCGCTGTCGCGGAGACCTGCTCCCGGAATGCCGCTATCGGATATTGATCCGATCGTCGGTCAACGATTGCAAATATCGATGTAACCGAGCTTTGCAACCGAGCTTTGCAACTTCCGGAGTCAACCGAGACACCGGCTATTCGCCGACGAGGGCATGCGATGCGAAGTTCACGGCAGCCCAGGCAACTGTGCACTGCGGTATGACGGCGCCAACCCTAGTGGCGCGTGGCTCCCTTCAAACGAGTGATCTCATCCTTCAGCTTCAGCTTCTCTTGCTTGAGGCGCCGGATCTCGGCGTCGTCAGATCCGGGGCTCGCCAGGGCTTCCGCGATTTTGCGTTCCAGCGAACGGTGCTTTTCGGAAAGCTCTGCAAGATGAGCGTTCAGCGACATCGTGTCCTCCGGTTCAGTTGCGGGGAAACAGCTGAAGTGTGACATATCTATTTCCGATTGTCGATCCGCTCGCCGCTTTGCATGAATAGCGTGTAAATGCCGCGCATAAACTGCCGCGCATGCCGAAATGCCCGATAAGTCGGCATTTGCCTGGACCATTGGCGGACCGAATCGTCGGGCGCGGGATCGGACGCCGAGACACGGCCGGCGCCGCAATCGAAGCACTCGCTCGGCTTACATCCTCCCGCTTCCGCGGCGCGATGCGCGCGCCGGCCCTTGCGCGGCGCCGCAAAGGCGACGATAGTCGTTCTCGTTCCGTCGAGAGGGCTCGCGGGACGGGTGCGGGCAAAAAGTTGAAGATGCAGCGACAAAACGAACGGGATCTTCGCGATCAGCTCGTGAAGCTCCGCGCCGAGCACCGTGACCTCGACGACGAAATCGTGCGCCTCGAAGGTGGCAGCACGGCGGACCAGCTCGTCATCAAGCGCCTGAAGAAGCGCAAGCTGGCGCTCAAGGATCAGATCACGGCCGTCGAGGATCAGCTTCTCCCCGATATCATCGCCTGAGCGGCGCATCCGGCCCCGGCGTTCTGCCGGCCCGCGTGTCCTGGTCGAAGCCAGCGGTCCACAATCGCCAAGGCGGCAGTCCCCCGGCGCCACTTAAGCGCTTGTCAAAGCCCTTAGCGCCCGCTTAAGTCGGCCCTTTCCGGGGAAGCCTCGTGTCGGCGATGCGCGCCGCTCGCAGCCCGCGGGCCGGACCGAAGCAGATCGAGTGGCAGCCAGATGGCAGCAGCGGCAACCGCAGCAGCGGCGACAAAAGTCGGCATCATCATGGGCAGCCAGTCCGACTGGACGACCATGAAACGCGCCGCCGAAGTGCTCTCCGAACTCGGCGTACCGCACGAGACCCGCATCGTCTCCGCACATCGCACGCCGGAGCGGTTGTACTCGTACGCCAAATCGGCGCGCGAACGCGGGCTCAAGGTCATCATCGCCGGCGCCGGCGGGGCCGCGCATCTGCCGGGCATGACCGCCTCCATGACCCCGCTGCCGGTGCTCGGCGTACCGGTCCAGACCAAGGCCCTCGGCGGCCAGGACAGCCTGCTGTCGATCGTGCAGATGCCGGCGGGTATTCCCGTCGGAACCCTCGCCATCGGCGAGGCCGGCGCCACCAATGCCGGCCTGCTCGCCGCCAGCATTCTGGCCCTCACCGATAGCGCGCTCGCCGAGCGTCTCGACCGATGGCGCGCGGCGCGCACGGCCGCGGTCTCCGAAGCTCCGAAAGACGCCTGATCTCCATGCCGACCACATCCAAGGCCGCCAAGGGGGCCGCCCCGCTCGTTCCTGGCTCCACCATCGGCATCCTCGGCGGCGGCCAGCTCGGCCGCATGCTGGCCACGGCTGCCGCCCGCCTCGGCCTCAAGTGCCACATCTATTCCGACCATCGCGGCCCGGCCTTCGACGTCGCCGCCACAACCACGCTCGGACAGTTCGACGACCTGCCGGCCATTCGGGCCTTCGCCCGCAGCGTCGATGTCGTCACCTATGAATTCGAGAATGTCCCCGTCGCCGCCGCCGCAGCCGCCGCCGAGCATGCCCCGGTGCGGCCCGGCGCCAAGGCGCTTGAAGTGGCGCAGGACCGCGTGGTCGAGAAGTCGTTCATTTCCGCGCTCGGCATCCCCGTGGCCCCGTTCGCCGCCGTCGATGATGACGCTGATCTCGCCGCCGCGCTCGCCACGCTCGGCACGCCGGCGATCCTGAAGACGCGCCGCCTGGGCTACGACGGCAAGGGGCAGGCACGCATCGCGGACGCCGGAAATGCCTCCTGGGCTTTGGATGCCATCGGGCGCGCCCCGGCCATCCTGGAAGGTCTCGTGCCGTTCCAGTACGAGGTCTCGGTCCTCGTCGTGCGCGGCATCGACGGCCAATGCGCGTTCTACGACGTGCCCCTCAACCGGCACAAGGCCGGAATTCTCGATACCTCGAGCGTGCCATCACCGCTACCGCGCGAGCACGTGGCCGCCGCCGAGGCCATCGCCGCCCGCATCGCCGAGGCGCTCGGCTACGTCGGCCTGCTGGCGGTGGAGATGTTCTACCTGGGCCGCGATGCGGGAAACCCGCTGGCCGTCAACGAGATCGCGCCACGCGTCCACAACAGCGGGCATTGGACGATCGACGCCTGCGCCGTCAGCCAGTTCGAGAACCACATCCGGGCCGTGGCCGGCTGGCCGCTGGGGCAGACCGAACGTCATTCGGATGCGGTGATGACCAACCTGATCGGCGACGACTACCACCGCTGGCCACAGCTGGCGGCGTCCCGGCCTTCAGCCTGCTGCCTGCACCTCTACGGCAAGAACGAGGCCCGGGCCGGGCGCAAGATGGGGCACATCACGACGTTGGCACCGCGCAAGACCTGATGAGGCTTCGCCCGTGGTCCGCCTCGCGGGCTCGGCCCGTCGTGAGTTCGGGTTGTCCCGCCACCGTTCGCCCATGGTCAAGGGGGCATGGACAATTAACCGCCAGACTGCTAGAAGCTGCGCCCAACGCTCATGTGATGGCTCGGCGCCTCGGCAGAATGCTGGCGCCGCCGTCATCGTTTTATTTGGATCAACCGCCTACACAGGATCGGAAACGCGTGCAGGTTCTCGTTCGCGACAACAACGTCGACCAGGCTCTGAAGGCCCTGAAGAAGAAGATGCAGCGCGAGGGCATCTTCCGTGAGATGAAGCTGCGCAACTACTTCGAGAAGCCCTCCGAAAAGAAGGCGCGCGAGAAGGCCGAGGCCGTACGTCGTGCCCGCAAACTCGCCCGCAAGAAGGCCCAGCGTGAAGGTCTGCTGCCGAGCAAGCCGGCGACGCCGCGCGGCGCGGCCGGCGGCAAGGGTGGCCCCGGTGCGGGCCGCGGCGGGCCTGGCCGTGGCGGCGCGGGCGGTGGCAGCGGTGGCGGCTTCGGCGGTGGTGCCGGCGGCAGCGGTGGCGGCTTCGGCGGTGGTGGCTTCGGTGGCGGTTCCTCGTCGGGTGGCGGCTTCGGCGCTCGCTGAGACGATGCGACGTTGAGAGATTCGAGAACGCGGTCCTCGACGAGGGCCGCGTTTTTGTTTGGCGATCTTGCTTGTTCGGCGATCTTGGCGGCGTGCCGAGCGTAAACCGCCAGCTGCCAGCGCATCCCGGGCTGTCGCCTGCTGATGACGCTGTCGCCGTGTCCGCTCCGACGCCTCAGTTGCCGCGCTTCATGCGCTCCGACCACACGTCGAGCAGCTCGCGGCGTACGGCCTCGCGGCAGTCGCCGCCACAATCGATCCAGGTGCCCGACGGCAGCTGAACCTCGACCTGCCGGATGGCGCCGATCTCGACGGTGCGCGTGGGGAACGTCCGCCGCTGGCCGCTGTCCTTGTCCTCGACATCGACGCTGCCGGTCTCGACCACGCGCGCCGGGTGCTGGCTGCGATACCAGAGCCCATAGCCGACGATGCCGAGCCCGAACCCCAGGATCAGCAGCGGCGCGTAGCGGATCAGCGACATGCGGTCTCTCCCCCTCGTGTCGAACGGGCGCACCTGGTGGCGAACCTCGCGCCGCCGGCGGACGTGGGACCATTCCCGGGTTGCCGCATGGAGGCGAAGCACGCACTATCCGCGCCACTCGGACCGCATCAGGCGGCCCCGCTGGTATAGCCGATTATTCCGCCCGCATGCGCATCCTGTTTCTGCATCAGAACTTTCCCGGCCAGTTCCTGGCTGTGGCCCAGGCGCTGCAGGCGAGCGGGCAGCACCAGCTCGTCGTCATCACCGACGCTACCAACCCGCGCCCCGACTTCCTGCCCACGGTGCGCTACCGCTTCGACCGCGCCGCCCTGCCGCGCGTTCCGGCGGCCTCCGCCCGTCCGTTCCTGGCCGCCACCGCGCGCGGCGAGGTGGCGAGCCTCGCCATGCGGCACCTGAAGGACAAGGGCTTCACCCCGGATCTCGTCATCGGCCACCTCGGCTGGGGCGAAACGCTCTACGTGCGCGACGTCTGGCCGGACGCGCGCGTGCTGATCCACGCCGAGTTCTTCTACAGTGCCACCGGCGCCGATGTCGGCTTCGACCCGGAGTTCGACGCCGGCCCCAATCCGCCCGACACCCGCGTCGTGCGTGCGCGCAACGCCGCCGTCCTTCTCGCCATGCACGAGGCGAACCGCGCCGTCGCGCCCACCCGCTGGCAGGCGAGCCGCTTCCCGCCCGAGCTTGCGCACAAACTGGTCGTGCAGCACGAGGGCATCCGCACCGACACCGTGGCGCCGAACCCCGATGCCACCTTCACCATTCCCGGTACCATTCCCGGCGCCGGCCTCACGCTGCGGCCCAATGCGATCGGCAGCGACGAGGTCGTCACCTTCGTCAATCGCAACCTCGAGCCCTATCGCGGCTACCACATCTTCATGCGCGCGCTGCCGGCGATCCTGAAGGCACGCCCCAAGGCCCGCGCCCTCATCGTCGGCGCCGACGGCGTGTCCTATGGCGCCTCCGCGCCCGAAGGCCGGACGTGGAAGGACATCTTCCTGTCCCAGGTCCGCGACCAGCTGCCGATGGACCGCGTGCATTTCCTCGGCCGCGTGCCCTACGACCAGTTCGTCGCCCTGATGCAGGTCTCCGCCGCCCACGTCTACCTGACCTATCCGTTCGTGCTGTCGTGGTCGATGATGGAGGCGATGAGCGCCGGCGCACCGATCATCGCCTCGGCGACGCCGCCCGTCACCGAGATGATCGAGGACGGCAAGACCGGGCTGCTGTTCGATTTCTTCAAGCCCGACGAGCTGGCCGAGCGCACCATCGCCGTGCTCGCCGAGCCGGAGCGCTACCGCGCCATGCGCGCCGCAGCCCGCGCCCATATGGTCGAAACCTACGACCTCAAGACGCGCTGCCTCCCGGCCTGGCTCGACCTCGTCCGGCGGACCGCTGCCGGCAGCTGACCCGAGTGGCCTGGCAGCCTCGCCGCGATCATCCATGGATTGCCGGGAGGGGGCGGCGCGACTATGTTTCGCCGCGATTGGGCGCTTGGCTTTCTCCTGTCTCGAGCCCGCCGCGCCGTCTGAGCTTGCCGGAACCCGCATGGACATCGCCAAGACCGCCTCCTCCATCTTCGGCCTGTCGCGCACCGACGGTCCGCGCCGCGACACCCTCCGGCGTGAGCTGGCCAGGCAGCGCGCAGGCCAGAAGCGCAATGACGGCGAACGGCCGAAGCTGGTGCTGGCCAGCGCCTCGCCGCGCCGCCTGACGCTGCTGGCGCAGGTCGGCATCGAGCCGGATGCCTTGCGGCCGTCCTCCATCGACGAGACGCCGAAGAAGGGCGAGATGCCGCGCGGCCTCGTCTCGCGCCTCGCCAAGGCCAAGGCCGAGTCGGCGCGCGATCACCTCGCCAACGACAAGGACATCGCCGATTCCTACGTGCTGGCGGCCGATACCGTGGTGGCGGTGGGCCGGCGCATCCTGATGAAGCCGCAGTACATGGAGGAGGCGGTGGCCTCGCTGCAGCTGCTGTCGGGGCGCACGCACCGCGTGCTGACCGGCATCTGCCTCATCACGCCGGACGACCGCGTGCGGCTGAAGATCGTCGACACGCGCGTGCGCTTCAAGCACATCCCGCGCACCGAGCTGGAAGCCTACATCGCCTCGCGCGAGTGGCGCGGCAAGGCCGGCGGCTACGCCATCCAGGGCCTCGCCGGCTGCTTCGTGCACAAGATCGTCGGCTCCTACACCAACGTCGTCGGCCTGCCGTTGACCGAGGTCGTCGGGCTGCTCGTCGGGGAAGGCTTCCCGATCCATTTCAATTGGCTGCGCGCCGCCGAGGTCGACCCCGAATAGCCTCGCGCGCGCCCGGAACCGTTCCCTCCCCGCCACCGAAAGAGATATGAGCCCGCCCCCAACAACGCCCGCCTCGCGCTGCCCGGTCTGTGGACAGCCGACCGAACCGGCTCTGAAGCCGTTCTGCTCACGCCGTTGTGCCGATGTCGACCTGTCGCGCTGGCTCCATGGCGCCTACGCGATTGCCGGCGGCAACCAGGATGCCGATGAGGACGGGGAGGTGGCCGCCCACCCGATGGCGAACGGCAACGGTGTCAACGGACGCCTTCCCGACGACGACGCGTAGAGGGCAGACGAGAACCGCTGCGCACGCAGCGGATCAGGCGCGCGGGCGATCGCGGGCGATCGCCAGAACCCAATTGGCGAGGCCCCGCCAATCCACCCTTTTTGTTCAGAAGCGCAGCGGTCCGGACCCAGCCGGCACCCAGCTCAGCTCTTGCCGGGACCACCGAGCGACAACTTGGGGAAATTCTTCCAGGCCTTGGCGATCCACGAACCGCCGTCCTCGGCCGGCGCGAGGCCGCCGGACTGCAGCAGGGCATAGGCGTTCTTGTACCAGGACGAGGACGGGAAGTTGTGCCCGAGCACGGCCGCCGCGTTCTGCGCCTCGTTGGTGATGCCGAGCGCCATGTAGCACTCGACGAGGCGGTACAGGGCCTCCTCGACGTGCGCCGTGGTCTGGTAGTCGGTGACGACGACCTTGAAACGGTTGATGGCGGCGACGTGATTGTTGCGCTTCTGGTAATAGCGCCCGACCTCCATCTCGTTCGCCGCGAGCGTATCCTCGGCGATGCGGATGCGGTTGTCGGAATCCTTGGCGTACGGGCTGTCGCCGTAGCGCGTGCGCAGCGTCTTCAGCGACGACAGCGCCTTGCGCGTCTCGGCCTGATCGCGATTGGGCTGCTTGATTTCGTCGAAATGCGCCGAGGCGACGATGTGGTTGGCCAGCGCCGCATCCTTGGTTCCGGGATGCAAGGCGAGATAGCGCTCGGCGGACGCGATCGCCTCCGGCGACTTGCCGGCCTTGTAGTATGCGAACGCCGCCATCACGATGGCGCGGCGCGCCTCCGGGGCATACGGGTGATCGCGGTCGAGTTCCTCGAACTTCTTGGCCGCCTCGTCGTACTTGCCCTTGGTCATATAGGCGTCGGCGTCGGCGTACATCTTGGCCGGCGGATCAGGGTTCAACGCCTTGGCCATGTCGTTCGACGAGGCGCAGCCGGCGAGCATGACCGCCCCCAGCGCCATCGCGGCCAACATCGCCGCGCGGCTCGTCGCCGAATTCCTGACCATCACCGCCCTCCCCTCGAACGTCATCCGCGGGCCTTGTGGTTCTCTTGTGGTTCTGAAGACCTTCGTCCCGGCGATGCGGAACGTCGAGCCGAAACCTGAGCCGAACCCCTGAGGCGCTTTCCCGTTCCACCCGTTCGTTGGAACCGGACGGCACGCAGCAGGCTTGCCGTTGTCGCAACGTCTCGACCCGAAGGTCCCGTCAACGGAAATGCTCTAGCACGACGGCAGGCTTGCGCCTACCTCGCTCGCTGCAGCATCGAAGGCAATCCCCTGATAGATCGCGATAATGGGTGATTGTGGTCGATCTGCGACAGGCGCCCTGGAAAGCACCCAGGATTCGAAAGCACCCAGTGTTCGGCTGACATGCTGTTCGGCTGACATGCTGTGTTCAGCTGACATGCTGTCGGCCCTGGGCCTGTCGGCATGGCGTGCCGTGATACCGGGCGCGCGGTCGATACCGCGCTACTGCACGACTCTATCCACCAAGCAACGCCGAATGAACGGCACCGACCTGCTTCGCCCCGTAGTCTACTTCGCCAGAGCGGCGCCAACGCCCATGTCACGCAGCACCGGCTCGCGGACCCAGGGAGCCTGCGCCATGGTCCAAGCCGTGGGGTCGGCGAACAGCGCCTGCAGCACGTTGGCATTCAGGCGATGACCGCCACGGACCGAGCGGAAGGCACCGAGTAGCGGGAAGCCGGCCAGCGACAGGTCGCCCACTGCATCCAACATCTTGTGGCGCACGAATTCCTGATGATAGCGCAGGCCTTCGCGATTGATGATCTTGTCGTCGCCGATCGCAACCGTGTTGTTGAGGTTGGCGCCGAGCGCCAGACCGGCCTTCCAAAGCCGCTCGACGTCGCGCATGAAGCCGAAGGTGCGAGCGCGGCAGATTTCGTTGCGGAAGATGCCCGGCGTCATTTCCTGCGCCATGCGCTGGCGGCCGATAACGGGCGTCTCGAAATCAATCTCGACATCGAGATGGAAGCCGGCGTGGGGAGCGATCTCGCCCCAGCAATCACCATCCTGGACGCGGATGGGCTTCAAAACCTTGATGTATTTGCGCGGCGCCTGAAGCTCGCGAATGCCGACCTCGTCGATCGCCTCGACGAACGCCGCCGAGCTGCCGTCCATGATCGGCACTTCCTTGCTGTCGATCTCGATGTAGCAGTTGTCGATCGAGAGACCACGCAGGGCAGCAAGCAGATGCTCGACGGTGCCGATGGTGACGCCCGCGTCGTCGCCGATGACGGTGCAGAGCGTGAGGTTCTTGACGTGATTGACGTGGGCAGGGATCTCGGCGACCACCCGGCCGCGTTTGGTGACGATGAAACGGAACCCGGTATCGGCTTCAGCCGGATGGAGGATCACCGATACCGGCGCTCCGCTGTGCACCCCCGTGCCCGTGAGCTCGATCTCGCGCGCAATCGTCGTCTGGCGAGCGCCGATGAATCGATTCGACATGTGCGGTCCCTCGATGCCTTCCCCGATGGATCACCTGTGCCCCTGGCGATCCAACCCACAGCCACCCCAATCGATGGCCACCATTCCTCTATCCCGACGCTCTGGCCCTTTGCCCCCGCGAGGGCCACGCGATCACGTCAAGCGATCGGCCTTGGGAAGTGGAACGGTGTCTTAGACTGCACGGACGATAGCCTGTGCCTCGCACGCCGCACAAATCACGGTTTCTTACATTCTGTTACGAATTGTATCGGACCGTGCCGAAGCGGCCGAACGTCATGCGCGAAGACTACCGATCGCGGTTGAAAAACACCGGCAATTCAGCCCCTTCGGCGCCGCGCTGGGGTGCCCGCGGTGCACCGCGCTCGCCGCTGTGCGAGACCGTCTGGCGGGGACGCTCGGGGGGCGAAGACGCCGTTGGCTGACGAGCGGCGCCGGACTGCGAATCGGAAGCCCGCGGGACGTGATTCGATTCGCTGGCATGCCAGGGCCGTCCGGTGAGGCGCTCGAAGAACCCGGCCTTGCGGCGGGGCTCGGGCTCATGGGCTGCTGGCGCCGGATTCGGGGCCTGCGGTGCACCGTGATTGGCCGGCGTGTGGACCGGCGCATGAGCGGCCTGCGGCAGAGCATGCTGCCCCATCGGCGGGTAGGGGTACGCCTCCGCCGCGCCGCTCTTGGCGTGGTAGTCGCGCTGGCCGACGGGCGGAAAATCCCCGACCTCGGGCATACGTCGGCCGCCAGCCGGTCTCAGCGGCTCGGAGGGAGCCAGCGGCGTGAACTCCAGCCCGTCGCCCGCTGCTGCGGCGTCGTAGTCGTGGCCCGCCGCCGCGTGCCCCGCCGAGTGCCCCATGGGCTGCATCGGCGGCTGCATCGGCGGCGCGGACGCCTGAAGGTGCGGCAGACCTTCCTCGATGGTGACGTTGCCGGGCGCGCGCCACGTCTCGCGCGCGGTCGCCGCGCCAGCGTGTGGAGCTGCCGCCGCCGTCTCGGGCGACTTCATGGCGTCGGCCAGCCGCCGCTGCATCTCGAGCGGCTCGGACACGGCTCCCTGCGCATGCGCCTCGCCGGCGCGAACAGGGGCCAGCGCCGGGCGAGCCGGCTCCGCCTCGGCCCTGAGGGGCGGCTGCGGATATGGGGAAACGTGATGCAACACCGGGTCCGGCGCGATCACCACGGCCGCGGCCGTGGCGGCGGGTTGTGCGGCGGCGGCATGGATCGGCGCCGCATGCAGCACCGCTGGCGGCGCGACGGCGGCAGCAACGGACCGCACCGGTTCGGCGACGGCGGCAACCGGCGCCGCGTCGACGCCTCCTGTCCGCGGCCAACCGGCCTGCGACGGGGTGGAGTCCGATCGCGAGCCCGGCGTCTCGGTGATGCGCCCCATGCCGGAGGCGACGATCGACACGCGCACGCGGTCGCCGAGCGAATCGTCGAACGTGGCGCCGACGATGATGTTGGCCTCGGCGTCGACCTCCTGCCGCACGCGGCTCGCAGCCTCGTCGACCTCGTAGAGCGTCAGATCGCGGCCGCCGGTGATCGACAGCAGCAGACCGCGCGCACCCTTCAGCGACACCTCGTCGAGCAGCGGGTTGGAGATCGCCTCCTCGGCCGCCAGGATGGCGCGCCGGTCACCGGTCGCCTCGCCCGTGCCCATCATGGCCGTGCCCATGCCGGACATCACCGTGCGCACGTCGGCGAAATCGAGGTTGATGAGGCCTTCCTTGACGATCAGGTCGACGATGCAGGCGACGCCCGAATAGAGCACCTGGTCGGCCAGCACGAAGGCTTCCGCGAACGTGGTCTTCTCGTTGGCGATGCGGAACAGGTTCTGGTTGGGGATGACGATCAGCGTATCGACGCCCTTGCGCAGCTCCGAAATGCCGGCCTCCGCGATGCGCATGCGGCGCGCACCCTCGAACTGGAACGGCTTCGTCACCACGCCGACGGTGAGGATGCCGGCCTCGCGCGCCACGCGCGCGATGACGGACGCCGCGCCCGTGCCGGTGCCGCCGCCCATGCCGGCGGCGATGAACACCATGTGCGAACCGGACACGTGGGCGCGGATGTCCTCGATGGCCTCCTCGGCCGCCGCCTCGCCGATCTCGGGCTTGGAGCCGGCGCCGAGCCCCTCGGTCAGGTTGGTGCCGAGCTGGATGCGGTGCTCGGCGCTGGAGGCGGCGAGCGCCTGCGCGTCCGTGTTGGCGACGACGAACTCGACGCCGTTGAGGCCGGCGGCGATCATGTTGTTGACGGCATTGCAGCCGGCGCCGCCGACCCCGATGACGGTCAGCCGTGGCGTCAGATCGGTCAGCTTCGGCAATTGCAGCTTGATGCTCATCACCCGCGCGCCCCCCTCGCCTGTCGGCCGCCCGCCGCCGCGCATCGTGATGCGTTGCTGTCGCGGACCGGGGCGGCTAGGAAATCCGCGCTGCCGTGAAGCCCGGCGCGGCCGGTGTGCGGGGGCCCGTTGCGAGCAACGCGGCGGCTCCCGTCTGCGTGGTATCCGGCCTGCATCAAGCTGTCCTTCGGTTGCCCCGTTGTCAGAACCCCTCACGCAGCCACTGGCCGACGCGCCCGAGGTATCCGGCCGCCATCGCCGGGCGGCTGCGCGTCGTCATCGCCCCCTGGCCGGCCGTCAGCGAGGCCAGCAGGCCGGCGACGGTGGCGAAGACCGGGCTCGTCAGGCTCGACGGCAAGGCCACGCCAACGGCGCCATTGAGCCCCGCAACCTGATGCGAGCGTGCCACCCGCACGGGCCGCCCCAGCGCATTGGCCATGTACTCGCCGAAACCCGCCATCTGCGACGTGCCGCCCGTCAGGACGACGCGGTTGCCCGCGAAACCCTGCATCTGGGAGCGCGCCAGACGATCCTCGATCAGCCCCGCGAGATGATCGACACGCGGCCGCACGATCTGCGCCAGACGGGCCTTGGTCGTCTGATAGTGCAGGCCTTCCTCGTCCCCGGCGACGGGAAACGAGAACTGCTCGTGCTCGTCCGATTGGGCGCCGGCCAGCGTCCCATACAGCGCCTTGATTCGCTCCGCTTCCGCAAGAGGTGTCTGCAACGCGCGCGCGATATCGAAGGTGATGTGGTTTCCGCCCACCGGAATGGCGTCGGCGAAGATGAACTGTCCCTCGCTGAACATAGCGATGCTGGTGGTGCCGCCGCCAACGGTGATGCAGGTGACGCCAAGGCGGCGCTCCTCCTCGCTGGTCGCCGCCAGGGCGCTGGCATACGGCGCGGCAACGAGGCCCGACACCGACAGATAGCAGCGCTCGACCACGAGCATGAGGTTGCGCAGCGGCGCTTCGTCGACGGTGACGGCGTGCAGATCGGCCGTCAACTTGCGTGCCGCCATGCCGCGCGGATCGCGCACGCCGGACGCGCCGTCCAGCCGGAAGCCGAAGCGATTGAGATGGACCAGGCTGCGCCCTTCGCGCTCGGCGTAGGCTCGTCCGCCGGCCATGACGCGGGCGATATCGTTGTCGCCGACCACGCCGGTCTCGACGTCGGCATTGGCCGCGAAGCTCTTCGACTTGAGGCGGCCGCAGGCCACCGCCAGCACCACGTCGCTGACCTGTACGCCGGCCATGCGCTCGGCCTGGCTGACCGTCTCGCGGACGGCCGCCTCGGCCGCATCGACATCGGTGATGACCCCGGCCTTGAGGCCGCGCGAGCGCTGATGCCCGACGCCGAGCACGCGGAAGGGCGCGGGCGGCGGCGCACCGTCGCGTCCGCGCGCCTCCGGTGCCACGATCAAGCAGGCGACCTTGCTGGTGCCGAGGTCGAGCAGGCCCACCACGTCCTTGGGGCGCGGCGGCGGCTGGCGGTCCTTGGTAAGCACGGAAATTGGCCTCTCTTCTACGCAGTACGATTTCGATCGGTCTCGTTATGCAGTGATTTTGCTGGTCCGGAGCTGGGCAGGTCCGCCGTCTCGCGGTTCGCCAAAGCCTTGGTCTCGATTGCCTTCGTCTCTGTCCGCTGCTCCGCCTCTAGTCCTGTGCCGCCGCCGCTGCCTTCACCGGCGTCCGCCTGACCGCGATACGGCCGGCCGAGCGCAGATCGATGACACGTCCACCCGCCGCCACCAGGCGGGCGAGGTTGGCGCCGCCAGCGACGGCATCGAGCGCCAGGGCCTCGCGGTCGGCCGGCAGATGCAGCACGACATCGCCGGCCAGATGTAGCGTCCAGCGCCGCCCGTCGACGCGCTCGGCGCGCGCCAGCCGCGTGGCGACCAGGGGATAGCGCTGCAGCAGGTCCATCAGCGCGGCCGCCTCGGCCGGCGCACCGTCGCCCGCGATGCGCGGCAGGCCGGCGTGATCGGACGGCTCGGCGGCTGACAACTGGCGGCCGGTGCGGTCGACGAGCACGTGCCGGTCTGCGGTCCGCCACAGCGCGAAGGGCGTGCGCTCGCTGATGCGGACTTCCACCCGGTTCGGGAACACGCGCTTGATGTCGGCCGAGGCGACCCAGGGCAGGCGCTCGATGCGCTCGCGGGCCGCCGCCTGGTCGAAACGGAGGAACGAGCGGGCGTTGGCGAGGTCGAGAGCGTCGAAGATCTCGCTGTCGCTGGTGTAGCGCTGGCCGGTCAGCGTCACCTCGTCGAGACCGAGGCCGAGCGCGATGGCGATCCGATCGAGGTCCGGGAGCAGCGGCCCGCGCGCGGCCCGGCCTCCATCGGACAGCACGTTGAAGGCGAGGCCGCCGCACAGCCCCGTGCAGGCGACCACCAGCGCCAGCCCGATCGAGCGTCCCCGCGCTCCGGCGCCGGCCGAGGTCGCGCCGCCGAAGGTTTCGCGGCGGCGAGCCGCCAGCGCGGCGAGGCGCGTGCCGATCGCGGCACCGCCGACATTGGGGGCGCGCGCGGTGGGGGCGTGCGCTCCCCCTGCGGCAGTCGCGGCGGCGTGGCGCTGCAGATGGCGCGGCAGATGGAAGACGTCGTCTGAAGCATCGACGGCGCCGCAGCTGTCGTGCACGGCATCGGCGCTGGCAGGCTCGGCCGACGGCGACGGCCGGGGGCGCGGTGCCGGCAGATGGTAGCCGTCTTCGGACACCGCGCGCGGTGGCGCGGCTGGGGTGGCGTAGGCAGGTGGCGTGACCGGGTTGCGGCGCGGCGCATCCAGCGCCAGCCGATCGAACCCAGTCCCGGTGCCTACCTGTTGCAACTCGCGTCCTCGATGATCCAGCGCACCAGTTCGCCGAAGCTCCAGCCCGCCTCCTTGGCGAGTTCCGGCACCAGCGACGTCCCGGTCATGCCGGGTTGCGTATTCACTTCCAGGCAGACCAGCTCGCCCGTGCCACCGGGCGTATCGTCGAGACGGAAGTCCGCGCGCGACACGCCGCGGCAGCCGAGAGCCCGGTGGGCCGCCAACGTGTATTTCCGGATTAATTGGTAAACATCCGGTTTAAGGTTGGGTCGCATGTCGTGCCGCGAGCCGCCGGGCGCGTACTTGGCCTCGAAATCGTAGAAGGCGAGGCCCTGCAGCGGCACGATCTCGATGATCTCGGACACGAAGTCGCCAATCGCGGCGCACGTCAGCTCGCGGCCCGCCACGTAGCGCTCGGCCATCACGAGGTCGCCCGGCTTGCCGCAGGCGAGGATGCGGGCGCGCTCGTTGCTGTCGTCGGACCGGATCACCACCACGCCGACGGAGGAGCCCTCGTCCACCGGCTTCACCACGTAGGGCGGCGGCATCGGGTGACGCTGCGCGGCTTCTTCCCGCGTCACCAGCACGGCGTCGGCGACCGGCACGCCGGCGGGCTTCATCACCGCCTTGGCGCGCTCCTTGTGCATGGCGAGCGCGGAGGCCAGCACACCAGAGTGCGTGTACGGAATTTCAAGCATCTCCAGCACGCCCTGCACGATGCCGTCCTCGCCGCCGCGCCCGTGCAGCGCATTGAAGCAGGCTTCAGGCTTCAAGGCCGCCAGACGCGCCGCCAGGTCGCGGCCGACGTCGATCTCCGTCACCGTGTAGCCCTCGCCGCGCAGGGCCTCGGCCACCGCCGCGCCCGAGCGCAGCGACACCTCGCGCTCGGCCGACCAGCCCCCCTTCAGGACCGCGACGTTGGTGCGCCTGCGAGGGGGGGCGGATCCGAGCGTCGTGCCGAGCATGGGAGGTCTCCTCGTCCGTGTCAGGTCCGTGTGCGGGCGTGGGGAAGACGCGGCACCGCGGCTGGCCGATGCTCTAGCCGATTACATGCCTCTCAGACATCAGAAATTTGCCGACATGCGTATTGATGGCGGCCAGCGGCACCCCATGTTCAGCTCAGCCCTCATCGCATCCCGATGGGGCTCGGCAAGCCTAACGCAAACAGAGGTAAACACCATGGCTCTCGAATCCCTGATCGTCTGGCTCATCGTCGGCGGCGTCGCGGGCTGGCTCGCCAGCCAGATCATGAGCCGCGGCGGGCTTGCGCTCACCGGCAACCACCTCGTCGACACCATCATCACCGGCATCATCGGCGCCTTCGTCGGCGGCTGGCTGCTGGGCCTGCTCGGGATTGGTTTCGGCGGCGGCATCGTCGGCGCCATCATCAGCGCGCTCATCGGCGCCATGGCGTTCATCTTCGGCCTCGGACTGATCCGACGCTGACGGCCGAACGACGACCTGCGATACGACGCGACGGCAGGCGGCCCCCCCCCCCGCCTGCCGTCGCTCGTTGGCGTGTCCCGCGCCCGCTCTACCCGGCCACGGGGGGCAGCCGCCGCAAAAGCGCCACGCGCCGCTGCCCACCTCCCGGCTTCGATCAGGAACCAGGGATGCCGAAGCGCGGGGAGCAACGGCAGCAACACGACCATGCGCCGTTTCACAGCCCTCGCCCTCGCCGCCGCCCCGCTCGCGCTCGCGCCGCTCGCCGCCACTCCGGCCGGCGCCGAGGCCCGCCGCACGGTCACCACGACCACGATCCCCACGCCCGCCGCGCCGCTGCCACCGGGATTCGTACCACCCACCCCGGTTCCCGGACGCGCCAGCATCGGCTCGCCGCCGCCCCAGGCGCGGAGCATCGCGTTCACCCAGCCGGAAGCCATCGTGGCCTGGATCGGCGCCTACCGCGCCCATCCCGAGCCCGAGCGCGCGCCGGAAGCGGTGCACGCCATGATCGCCACCGGCCTGATGAAGGACTTCGAGCAGGCCGGCATGTACATCGGCTTCGTCGCCGGCGTGCTGCACGACAACCCGGACAAGGCCCGCGCCCTGCTCGGCCGCATGTTCCCACTGCCGCCAGAGCACCAGGTCGTCGTCATCAAGGCGATCGCCTTCTCGGGGCTCATCGAGTGGAAGGAGATGCTGGCCGAGTTCGCCGAGCGCATGCCGGCGCGGCGCGTGCTCATCGACAAGTACCTCTACAAGCAGGCGCCGACCCTGATGCAGCTGCCGCTCGACAGCGGTGCCTTCGCCATCGATGCCAACTGGGGCTATTTCCTCGCCACTGGATCGGCGGAGCCGGTGGAGCGCATCATCAAGGCACTGGCCTGGACGGGCGAGACGAAGAACCTGGAACGGCTGACGCTGGCGCAAATGGCGAAGTGGACGCTCGCCTCCAACGCGCAGCGCAACACCGATCTGCTGGCCATCTGCAAGACGTCACTCGCCGGCCAGCCGAAGGACATCGCCGCGCCGTTGCGTGACGCCATCGACGCGGCCGAGACCTACGAACTCGGCCGCCTGCGCACGGCTGCGCTGAAATCGATCGAGGAGTTGAAGGCCAAGGGGCCCGAAACCGCCGGCACCGGCTGGCGCTGGTGGGGCGAGGCCGGCACCACGGTGCTGGCACTTGGCTGCGTGGCGGCCAGCGCGCTCGGCCAGGCCGAGGTCGGCATCCCCTGCGTCATCGGCGGCGCGCTCGCCACCGCCGGCACCAAGTACCTGCTGCCACCCTGATGGCGCGCCGACGTCCCCCGCGCTACTCGCGCACGAGCACGGAGTTGACGAGACGGTTGGCCCAGCCCTTGGAGCGAAACGAGCGCTTCACCTCGTCGGCATCGTAGACGGTGTCGACCCATTGCAGGAAGCTCATCGGCCGCACCGCGTTGTCAGCGAGATAACGTTCAAAGAAATAGTCGAGCACGCCAGTGTCGGCCTGGCGGATGTGGCCGTAGTAGAGCGACAATTGACGGCGTGCGGTCTCGATGGGCTCGCCGTCCACCAGATGCTTGTAGAGCACGCTCATCAGGCCGGCCCGGTCGGCGCCCGACTTGCAGTGCATCAGCATCGGATACTCGATGTCGGCGAACAGCTTCTGCACGGCGTGAATGGTCTCGCGCGAGGGCGCGCCGCGCGAGAACACTGTGAAGTCGACGAGGCGGATGCCGGAGCGGGCGCAGGCCTCCTTCTCCAGGTGGTAGCTGCCGCACATGCGGGGGCCACGCAGGTTGACAATGGTCCGGATACCGCGCCGGCCAAGCCGCGCCACCTGCCCCGGAGTCGGCTGCGCCGAACGGTAGACCGCGGGTGCGATACGGTGCTTGTTGAGATAGAAGACGCGGAAGATGCCGTGATCGACGAACAGCATATCGGCATGCAGCGCGGCCGGCCCGAGGCTGCTGCGCAGCCAGCCGGGCGCGTGGCCGACGACGGCGTGGCGCAGACCACCGGTCACCCGGCGCACGGCGCGCTTGGCTCGTTTCGCGATCGACGCCATCCCTTGCCCGCGCCATCCCCTCAGACATCCGCCGCCCGGTCCGGCGGCCATGCCCAGCCGCCGTGCGGCGGTCTCGTCGCCACCCCCGGGCACCGCCGCCACCACTGGCACCACTGGCACCACTGGCACCACTGGCAGGCTATGCCCCCAAGGGCCATGCCCCCAATCGACATCGGCCCCCAGCGCCCCATCCGCGCAAACTTAAGGGCCGGCCCCCTCGCGGCCCCGTGACCTCGATGCCCTCCCGCACGCCGTGCGGGCACGCGGCCCAGGCACGCAAAATACCGGCTCGGCGATGCACCAGTCCGGAACGCCGCCAACCGACATCTTCAACGTTTGCATTCGCTTGATATGCGCTATAGGTACGAGCCGCAAGTGGCATTGCCGCAACCGTTGCGGCGCCCGCGGAGCAAGCGCGTTTGCGCGCCCCTTCACCCGAACGCGAAGACGCGCGAGACGCATGGCCCTGTCGCCCACAACCAAGGCCGGTCTCGCCAGGTTCACCGGCCGGCGTCTGGCGCGTTATATCAAGCTGGTGTTCCGCACCTCGCGGCTGGTCACCGAACCGGCCGACATCGATGCCTTCGGCCGTGAGCACGCGCCGTGCATCGTCGCCATGTGGCACGGCCAGTTCCTGATGATCCCGTGCATCGACCTCATCTATACCGGGCCGGTGGCGGCCATGGTGGCGCGCCACGGCGACGCAGAATTGATCGGCGAGGCGATACGCGAATTCGGCACCGAGCTGATCCGCGGCGCTGGTGCCGGCACGCGACAGAAGGATCGCGGCGGCGCCCAGGCCCTGCGCGCCGCGGTGAAGGCGCTCAACGAGGGCCGCGTGCTGTGCATGACGGCCGACGTGCCCCCCGGCCCGGCGCGCGTCGCCGGTCTCGGCATCGTCACGCTGGCCCGTGTCTCGGGGCGGCCGATCATGCCGCTGGCCGCCGCCACCTCCCGCTATCGCGCGCTCAACACGTGGAGCCGCATGACCATCAACCTGCCGTTCTCGCGCCTCGTCTATGTCGCCGGCACGCCGATCCCGGTGCCGCGCGATGCGGACGAGGCCACGCTGGAAGCCAAACGGCGGGAGGTCGAGGCCGCGCTCAACGCCGTGACGCGGCGCGCCTACGAGCTGGCCGGCGCCGATATGGCCCGCGCGACGCCGCCCGCGCCTGCGAGCCCCGACGATCCGCCGGCCGCCGCGCGGACCCAGCTCAAGCTCTATCGTGCCGCCACGTCGCTGCTTCCTGCCGCCGCGCCGATCCTGCTCACGGTGCGCGAGCGCCAGGGCAAGGAGGACCCGTTGCGGCGCTCCGAGCGCCTCGGCCGGCCGACCATGGCACGGCCGCTCGGCACGCTGGTCTGGGCGCATGCGGCGAGCGTCGGCGAGACCAACGCCGTTCTCCCCGTCATAGATGCCATGAGCGCGGCACGGCCCGATCTGCGCTTCCTGCTGACGACCGGTACCGTGACCTCGGCGGGCCTTGCCGCGCAGCGGCTGAAGGACAACGCGCTGCACCAGTATGTACCGCTCGACGCGCCGCGCTTCATCGAGCGCTTTCTCGCCCACTGGCAGCCCGACCTCGCCATCCTGGTCGAGTCCGAAATCTGGCCCAACACGATCCTGGCCCTGCACGAGCGCCGCATCCCGCTGGCGCTTGTCAACGCCCGCATGTCGCCGCGCTCGTTCCGCCGCTGGAGCCGCCGGCCGGGGCTGGCGCAGCCGATCTTCAACCGCTTCGATCTGGTGCTGACGCAGTCGGAAGTGCTGATGCGCCGCTTCAAGGAGCTGGGCGCGCGGCGCGTCCTCACCGCCGGCAATCTCAAGATCGATTCGCCGCCGCCGCCGGTCGACGCCACGGCGCTCGATCGTCTGAAAGTCGCGCTCGCCGGCCGCCCGCTGTGGCTCGCGGCCAGCACGCATCCGGGCGAGGAGACCATCGTGGCCGAGGCGCACCGGCTGCTCGCCGCCCGCCTGCCGGGTGTGTGCACCCTGCTGGCGCCGCGCCACCCCGAGCGCGGCAGCCAGATCGCCGAGGACCTGCGCGCGCGCGGCCTCAAGGTCGAGCTGCGCTCGAGCGGCGCGCTGCCCGGAGCCGAGACCGACGTCTACCTGTGCGACACCATCGGTGAGCTGGGCACACTCTATGCGCTCTCGCCCATCGCCTTCATCGGTGGCTCCCTGGTGCCGCACGGCGGGCAGAACCCCATCGAGGCCGTGCGTCACGGCGCCGCCGTTCTCGCCGGCCCCAACATCGCCAATTTCCAGGACATCCATCGCGCACTGCTGCGCCGCAAGGGCACCGTGGAGGTGCAGGATGCCGGAACGCTGGCCGCGGCCGTGGAGCGGCTGTCGGGAGACGCGGCCGAGCGCGCCCGGCAGAACGCGGATGCCACCGCCGCCATCGATGGCCTCGCCGGCGCCCTGACGCGCACGGTGGAGGCGCTGCTCGACCTCATCGACCGCCGCCCCCCGCGCGGCGCGGGCGAAGCCCGAACCGCTGTGGACGTGGCCAGCGCCGAGGAACCGCCGCATGCCGCTTGACGAGCCGAGCTGGTGGTATGGCGAGGACGACCGCCGCGCCCACTGGCTGGCGCCGGTCGCGCGTATCTGGGGCCGCGTCGCACAAGCGCGCCATACGCGGCAGGCACCCTACCGCAGCCGCCTGCCGGTCATCTGCATCGGCAATTTCACCGCCGGCGGCACGGGCAAGACGCCGCTTGCGCTCCACATCGCAGCGCTGCTGAAGGCGGCCGGCGAGCATCCGGCGCTGCTGACGCGCGGCTACGGCGGACATCTGGCCGGTCCGCTATGGGTGGAGCCGGCCCGCCACGATGCCAGCGAGGTCGGCGACGAACCGCTGCTGCTCGCGCGCACCGCTCCCGTGATGCTGGCGCGCGACCGCCGGCTGGGCGCGCTCGCCATCGAGCAGGCGGGAACCGAGGACCTCGCCCGCGCCGGCGGCACGGAGCCGATCTCGGTCATCGTCATGGACGACGGCCTGCAGAACCCGGCGCTGGCCAAGGATCTCAGCATCGCGCTCGTCGACGGGCTGCGCGGGGTCGGCAACGGCCGCGTCATTCCCGCCGGGCCGCTGCGGGCGCCGCTCGAATTCCAGCTCGGCATCGTCGACGCCATCGTGGTGACGCGGCCGCTCGGTGCACCGGCGCCGGGCCGGCCGGGTGTGGAGACGGGCGAGGACGCCACCGCCAGCCCCCGCCCCCGGGTTCTGGAGAGCCTGCGCCAGGGCTTCCCCGGCCCCGTGCTCGCCGCCGAGCAGAGGCCGGACGGCGACACCGCCTGGCTGCGCGGCGCCCGCGTCTACGCCTATGCGGGCATCGGCAATCCGGATCGCTTCTTTGCGACCCTGCGCGGCCTCGGCGCCGATCTCGTGGCCACCGTCCGCTTCGCGGATCACCACGCCTTCAACGACGCCGAGGCGGCGCGGCTGATCGACAAGGCCGAGCAGAGTTCGGCGACACTGGTGACGACAGAGAAGGACTGGGCACGCCTCGCCGCGTGCGAGAAGCGCGATGGCGCGACGACGGCGCGCGCCCGCCTCGCGGCGGCGAGCCGCACGCTGCCGATCCAGCTCGAGTTCGAGCCGGGCGATGCCGCACGCCTCGCCGACATGGTGCTGACGGCGGCACGCACGGGCGGCTACCGGCGCGGGCTGCGGCGCGGCTGAACCGGTGCCGGCCGCCGCATGTGTTGCCGCGATCCCGCCAGCAGCCCGTCCACACGTGGTGCAGGATCGCGGGGAACAATGCTCCGCGCGTGGCCGGTGTCAGATCCAGGCCAGCGCGACGACATGGGATGCCGCCGTGAGGCGCACGGCCACCTCGTCGCCATGCATCGTGCGGGCGAGCCCGGCGCCGAGATCGACCTCGATGTCGGAGAACTCGAGGAAGCGCCCGTCGCGCGGGAACAGCGCCTTGAACACGGCCTCCTTGGCCACGAACAGCCGCCGACTCTCGAGAACAGCCGCCGGATACCGCCGCCGCTCGGCCTCGGTGGCCACCAATCGAACCACTTCCAGCGGCAGAGCCGCGTTCGGCTCGATATCGAGACCGAGCCCGTGCACGCGGCCGCGCCGCGCCAGGGCGACGACAGCGAAGTCGTCATCATGCGCCATCGATCCGACGATACCCGCCGGCCACACGGGGGAGCCGCCGCGCCCGCGCGGAATCGCAATGCCAACTGTGCCGAAGCGCGACGGATCGAGATCGGCCAGCATCCGCCGCGCCAAGGCACGCGCCGCGCCGCTGCGCGCCCGCACCGCCGGGATGGCGCCGCCCGCGGCCAGGGCCTCGCGCGGCAGCAGTCGATCGGCATCGCGCGCCCGGATGCGGCGATACCCCAGATGGATGCCGCAGGACGCCATGTCGCTCAGCTGGCGACCCAGCCCCTGAGCGTCATGCGAACCCCGCACGCCTGATGACGCGGCGGGCGTCGTGCGCGCAGCCCGTGCGGTAGGCGCGGTCGGCTCGGCTGGCAACGTCGGCTCGGCTGGCAACATGCATGCGGCTCCGCGAAGGGTCCCGGGCGCGCTCGGGCGCTCAGCTTGCGGCAGGAGAGCAGCCGTCCAGCGTGCGCTGGAGGGCGGCCGCCAGCATGCCGACATTGGGTGCCAGCAGGCGATCGTCGACACCGAGGCCGGGCAGCAGGTGATCATGCGCCATGCGCGCCAGCCTCCGCCAAGCCTGCGGCCGATGCCACGCCTCGGCGGTGATGAACAGGTGCATTTCGCCGCCATACGGCTCGGGCACGTAGCGGCTCGCCGCCGCGACGGTGGCCTGCTCGACGCGCTGGCGCGCGGCCAGGATGTCGGCACTGCCTTCCGGCGGCGCGTCCGGCGTCTCCAAGCGCCGCTGCAGCTTGCCCATCACGTACTGCTGCCGCTCGCTCCACGAGCATGCCGCCAGCACGCCGGCATGGCGTCCGAGGTAGACCATCATCTGCGCCGGACGGCGGAACATGCTCGGATAGGGACTGCCGATCAGCGCCAGCATGGCAACCTCGTCGCCCGCCGCCGTCAGCTGCTGCGCCACCTCGAAGGCGATGGTGCCGCCCGCGCAGTGCCCGGCGATGAGATACGGCCCGCGCGGCTGCAGGGTGCGGATCTGTGCGATCTCGTAGCTGGCCAGCGCCGCGATGCTGTCCAGCGGCGTGCTGCCGTCGAGGCCCGGCGGCTGCACGCCGAACACCGGCTGCTCGGCATCGAGCGCGCGCGCCAGATGCAGCAGCGAATAGACATCGCCGCCGTGGCCCGACACGGCGAACACCGGCCGGCGCCGGCCCTCGGGCTTGATCGGCACCAGCGCGGCGGAGGCCCTCTCCATGTCGGCCGCCCGCTTCAGATGCGCCAGGATATCCTCCTTGTGCGTGGCCAGCGCCGCCTTCAGCCCGGCATCGAGCGCGCCGGCCGGCGCATTGAGCTTCAGCCGGTCGTCCTCGATCCAGATCTTGACGTCACGCGCACGCAGCGTCGACAGCAGGCCCGATGTGTCCATCACAGGGTGAACTCCTCGCGGTCTCCCGCACCTGCCGCCGCCCCCTTGGCCGGCCCGCGCCGGGTCAGCACGAGCAGGTCCGCGACCTCGGCCAGCGCGGCGATCGTCGGCTGCTCGAACAGGCTGGCGAGGCGCACCGTGACGCCGAAGGTCGCACTCAGCCGTGCCACCAGCGCGGTGGCCGCCAGCGAGGTGCCGCCGATGTCGAAGAAGTCGTCCTCGATGCCCACCGTGTCGGTTTTCAGCAATTCGCGCCAGATGGCGGCGACGGCCTTCTCCGTCTCGGTGCGCGGCGCGCCGCCCTTGCCGGTGGCGGCGCCGCTGCTGGCCATCTCTGCGGACGGCGCCGGCAGCGCGTTGCGGTCGACCTTGCCGTTGTGCGTCAGCGGCAGGGCGTCCAGCGTGACGAACTGTGCCGGCACCATGTAGTCCGGCAATCGCCCGGCGAGGAAGGCGCGCAGTGCCTCCGCGGGCGCCGCGCCGCGCGCCGCCTCCACCACGTAGCCGACAAGCTGCCGGTTGCCCGGCTCGTCCTCGCGCGCCACCACCGCGCAGGTCTGCACGCCGGCATGCGCGGCCAGCGCAGCCTCGATCTCGCCAAGCTCGATGCGAAAGCCGCGAATTTTCACCTGATGATCGGTGCGGCCGAGATATTCCAGCACGCCATCGTTGCGCCAGCGCGCCAGATCGCCGGTCTTGTAGAGGCGCGCGCCCGCCTTGCCGCTGAACCGATCGGGCAGGAAGCGCTCGGCCGTCAGCTCCGGACGGTTGAGGTAGCCGCGCGCCACGCCGGCGCCGCCGATGTAGAGTTCGCCCATGGCGCCGGGCCCGAGCGGCCGCATGGCCGCGTCGAGCACGTAGAGCTGCGTGTTGGCGATGGGCTTGCCGATGACGACCGAGCCGGTACGCGGATCGCTGAGGCCCACCTCGTGGATGCAGCAGCCGACCACCGTTTCGGTCGGCCCGTATTCGTTGATGAGCCGCGTCGGCGGATCGAGATCGCGCCACAGGGCCAGGTTCTCGGCCAGCAGGTTCTCGCCGCCGATGACGAAGGCGCGCGTCATGCCCCGGGCCTGCTCGCGCGTCAGCTGGCTGTTCAACAGCTCGAGATGCGCCGGCGTGATCTTGACCAGGCTACGCCTACCCTCGCGCAGCAGCGCGGCCAGCAGGTTCTGGGCGCCGATATCCTCGGGCAGCAGCTCGACGCTGCCGCCGGCCATCAGCGGCGTGAACAGGCTCGTCACCGTGAGATCGAACGAGATCGAGCTGTGCACGGGAGCCGAGCGGCCGGCCTCGACGCCGTAGGCCGCGATCGCCCAGCACAGATAGTTGACCAGCCCGGAGTGGGTGATCATGGCGCCCTTGGGCTTGCCGGTGGAGCCGGAGGTGTAGATGACGTAGGCGAGGTTCTCGGCTCCCGCCACGCTGGCGCCCAGCGGTTCGCTGCTCGCCTGCGCCAGCCGGCTCCACTCCGCGTCAACGGCGATCACCCTGCCGGCCTGCCCTGCGAAAAGCCCGCGATACTTGTCCTGGACGAGCAGCAGCACGGTGCGTGCGTCGTCGACCATGAACGCCAGCCGCTCGGGCGGATAGGCCGGATCGAGCGGCACGTAGGCGCCGCCGGCCTTCCATATCGCCAGCAGCGCCACGACCATGTCGGGCGTGCGCTCCATGCAGACGCCGACCAGCGCATCGGCACCGACGCCGCTCTGGCGCAGCGTGCGCGCGAGGCGGTTGGCGCGCCCGTTCAGCTCGCCGTAGCTGATCTTTTCGCCGCCCAGCGTCACCGCCACCGCCGACGGATCGCGCGCCACCTGGCGCTCGAACAGCTCGTGCGCGGTGATGTCCGGATAGTCTGCGGCGGTATCGTTCCAGCGCGCCAGCAGGCGGGCGATGTCATCCGGTATGCCGTCGGGAGCGGGGCCGTCGGGAGCGGAGCCGGCGTGGGCGGAGCCGGCATTGGCTGCGGCAGCTTGCATCGTCTTGCTCATAGGGACAACCCCACCACTTCCTTCATCAGCTCGTTGGAGCCCGCATAAATGCGCTCGATGCGGCTATCGGCCCACATGCGGGCGATCGGGTACTCGTGCATGTAGCCGTAGCCGCCGTGAATCTGGACGCAGTCGTCGAGCACCTTGAACTCGGTCTCGGTCAGCGCGCACTTGGCCATCGCGGCGAGCGTCGGATCGAGCTGTCCCGATATGAAGCGGGCCACGCAGTCGTCGGCGAACACGCGCCCGATATGGGACGCCGTCAGCGCCTCGGCCAGCTTGAAGCGCACGCTCTGCAGCTCGATCAGCGGCTTGCCGAAGGCCTGCCGCTCCTTGGCGTACCGGGTCGTGATCTCGACCGCGCGCTCGGTCGTCGCCGCGGCGCCGAGCGCGATCGACAGGCGCTCGTAGGGGAGCTGATCCATCATCTGCATCAGGCCGCGCCCTTCGGCCGTGCCGAGCAGGTTGGCGACAGGCACGCGCGCGTCGTCGAAGAACAGCTCGCACACCTCCTGCGCCGGGCGGCCGATCTTCTCCAGCGAGCCGCCTGCTCGGTAGCCGGCAAGGCCGTCGGTCTCGACCAGCAGCAGCGACAATGCGCGCAGGCCGGGCTTGGCGTCCGTCCGCACGGCGAGGCAGACCAGGCCGGCGCTGGGACCGTTGGTGATGAAGGTCTTGCAGCCGTTGACGACGTAGGACGTGCCGTCCCTGCGCGCCGTGGTGCGTGTGCCCTGCAGGTCCGAGCCGGCGTTGGGCTCGGTCATGGCGATCGACGCGATCAAATCGCCCCTGGCCATGCGCGGCAGATAGCGCTGCCGCTGCTCCTCGCTGCCGTAGGCGAGGATGTAGTGGCCCACGATGCTCTGCACGCCGATGCCGATGTGCACGCCACCGCGCGCCAGCTCCTCGACGACGACCGCCTCGTGCGCGAACGTGCCGCCGCCGCCGCCGTACCGTTCCGGCACATCGGGCAGCAGCAGACCGGCCGCACCCGCCATGCGCCAGGCCTCGCGGTCGGCGCGGCCTTGCGCCGCCCAGCGGGCCTCGGCAGGCACCATCTCGCGTTCCACGAAGGTGCGCACGGAACGGCGAAATATCCGCGTTTCCTCGCTGTCCCAGGATGGTGAATAGCCGGCGATTGGCATCGGGGTCCGCTTCACGTTGCAGCGGCCGCAGAACTGCCGGCCGAGGCGCATGGCCCGCTGTTGGCGCGGGCACGCTGCATCGAGGCGAGCAAGTCATATGCCAGGGTGACGGCAAGCGCCCGATCCGCCGTGCGCCAGCGCGCGGAGGCACTAACGAGACGTTAATGGCCGGGGTCGAGGGTATTTCGCCAGGGGCGCGGCCTGGGCACGGGGGCCGACGCGAATCGCGAGCGGACGCGAATCGCGAGCGGACGCGGCAGCACCAGCGCGCTCGTCCAGCGCGCGAATGCTCACCGGCCGTGAGTGCGGCCCGTAGCGCAAGCGCCACGCCCCCGGCACCCATCGCGCCGAGTGGGCGATTGGCGCCCTCACCCGAGCCGCAATGCCGCGCGCGAGGCTGGCCAATGCAACACGACTCTGACGGCCCCACGCGGCCCGCCGCCTTCCGGGAGTCTCGCGCAATGCTCGACCCTGCCGGGAGGGCGCCCCGGTCAATCCGCTGGAGATCTCCCGTACAAGGCCCAAACGCAAGCGGGCCGGTGCATCGGCACCGGCCCGCGCAGGCGTTCGGAAGGTAACATCCGTCCGATTTAGAACTTCGTCTTCAAGCTGGCCGACACGATGTCGAGCGAGGACTTGATGTCGCCCTGCAGGTTCGACTTGAGGGCCGGATTGGCCAGCGGGGCCAGCGTATCGCGGTCGAAGCGGCTGTCCTCGATGAACACGTGCGTGTAGGCCAGATCCAGCGTCATGTGGCCAAACGCCTTCCAGGACACGCCGGTGCTGAGCCAGTACCGGTTGGCATCCGGAATGCCGATCAGGCGCTTGGTCGGATCGTCCACCGGCGAATGCTCGTAAGCGAAGCCGGCACGCGCCGTCAGGGTCGGCGACAGATCGAACTCGCCACCGACGCCGACGAAATAGCCATCACCCCAGTTGGCGGGGATCGAAGCCGCGTTGGCGCCGGGCGTCACCAGACCCAGCGGGCCCACACCGGTGTCCTTGGACACGAGCGTCAGATCCTTGAACTGGCTCCAGCTGGTCCACTCGAACGTGCCGTTCAGGCGCATGTTCGGCGCCACCACCTGACGGATCGACACCGTCACGATATCCGGCAGGTTCAGATCGACCTTGGTGTTGACGGCCCGCCCGTTGAACTCGTTGTGGAAGTTGCCCTCGAGCTCCTGCTTGATGCGCGAGCGGTAGCCAATGCCGATCGTGGTGCCGGCGGCCGGCTCGATGGTGATGCCGGCGGTGCCGCCGAAGCCCCAGCCGTTGCCCTCGAAGGACACGAACTCACCGTTCGGGTGGCCGGCACGCAGACGCAGCGTCGCCTCGGCGGTCTGGGCCTGCAGGCCGACGCCGATCGTGATGCCCGGCGCCACCTTCATGGCGACGGTGGGGTTGAAGTTCATGGTGAACAGCTTGGTCGTCTCGGCCAGGACCGCGCCCTGATAGTTGGCGCGATTGGGCTCCGTCGTCAGACCGAAGGGAGCGTTGACGCCCATGCCGATGTAGAGGTTGCCGTACTGGTAGTTGCCGTAGCTGGCGGCGACCATGGCCCAGGGGGCGATGCCGTCGGCGTCCGGCGACGCAATGCCGAACGCGCCGGCCAGCGGGCCGGCCGCGAGGCCGCCGAGCTTGTCGACGTGGACTTCGGCCCGCGGCAGCAGCACCGAGTAGCTCGACTCGAAGTTCATGCCGTCGCGCGAGGCGGTCTGCGCCGGGTTCCAGAACATCGCCGACAGCGAGCCCATGGCGGCGTTGCCGGCGAAGGACATGCCCTGCGCTTCGGCGGACTGCTCGCGGATGGCGAAGCCACCGGCCATCGCGGCGCCAGCGGAAGCGGCGAGCGCCAAGCTCGCCACGGAGAGCATCACATGCGATTTCTTTACCACGGCCATGAGCGTCAGAACCCCCTACCTAGCGTCTTCGAGTGTGCGAGCCAAATGGTCGCAGCATGCATCTCGGTGTTGCCGCATTTAACGTTCGGGGCAAGCACAGCTCAACGCAAATGCGCACTATATTGCGGTGCAACCGCCCGAATCCTGGGCACTGTGCCATATGCGCCACGCGCCGATCCGACCTGAGCCCCCTGGCGCCATGCCCGGCGCACACGAGCGCGTGCTTCACGAGAAGCCTTGGCCGAGATCGATCGGAAAACGAATCTGTAGATCAGATGCGAGCCAACTGAAAAACCGGCCCGGGACCAAATCCCGAACCGGTTCTCCAGCCAGCCGGGCTGCGCCTCGACGGGCGCCCGGCCACCTCCCCCGAGGTGCCTCAACCGCTCAGAACGAGAAACCGATTTCCCGGAGCGGCAATTTCCAGCAATCACGTGCCCCTTAGACTTGCAGAAACACGCTTCCGAGACAATGAGGCGGCGGCGAAAGACCTGTGGTGGTGCCGCCCGGTCACACACACCCCGGTCACACACCCGTTGCGCCACGGCGGCGTCGCCACCGGTCAGGCGCCGCGAACGCCATGCAGATGATCGACCGGCCCGTGGCCTCCGCCGATCACCTGATCGGCCCCCGCCGCGATGGCGCGCCAGACGAAGTCCTTGGCCCGCGCCACCGCCTCCGGCACGGACAAGCCCGTCGCCAGCCCGGCGGTGATGGCCGCCGACAGCGTGCAGCCGGTGCCATGCGTATTGCGCGAGGCGACCCGCGGCCGCTCGAGCCGCAGCACCGTTGTCGCCGTCCCGTCGCCCCTGGCGCCGGTCTCCCGGTCCGCGCCGGCCAGGACATCGAGCGCGGTCTCACCCTTGCCGTGGCCGCCCTTGATCAGCACCCAGCGCGGGCCCAGCGCCAGAAGGGCGCGCGCCTGGGCCTCCATCTCGGCCGCGTCGCGGGCCGGCGCGCAGTCCAGCAGCCGCGCCGCCTCGGGCAGGTTCGGCGTCACCACGTCGGCCAGCGGCAGCAGCAACCCGCGCACGGCCGCCACCGCATCGTCCGCCAGCAGGGACGCGCCGCTCGTCGCCACCATCACCGGGTCGACGACCAGCGGCCGCAGCCCGTTGGCGACCAGCCCCTCGACGACGGCGCGCACGGTGGCGGCATCGCCGAGCATGCCCGTCTTGACCGCCGACACGGCGAGATCGGAGGCCACGACATCGATCTGTTGCCGCGTGAAGGCGGGCGGGGCGGAGACGACGCCGAACACCCCGCGCGTGTTCTGCGCCGTCAGCGCCGTGACGACGCTGGCGCCGTACACGCCGAGCACGGTGAACGTCTTCAGGTCGGCCTGGATGCCGGCGCCGCCCGAGCTGTCGGAACCGGCGATCGTCAGCGCAATGGGAACGCGGCGCGGCGTCAAAGCGAGGCCTCCGGCGAGTTGGTGCTACTTGCCCTTCTTGAGGATTTCGCCCGGCAGGTTGTGCGGCAGCACGGCGTCCTCGACCTGCATCAGGAAGGGGAAGGTCTCGATCAGCCACTGGCCGAGCCAGTTCATGGAGCCGGTGAGGAACAGGATGCCGGTCAGCACCAGCAGCGCGCCCATGACCTGCTCGACGCGATGCAGATGCTTGCGGAAGCGCTGCATGAAGCCCAGGAACGGCCCGATGGCCACCGCCGCGAGCACGAACGGCAGGCCGAGGCCGAGCGAATAGACCAAGAGCAGCTTGACGCCGCGGGCGAGGCTCGCCTCCTGCGCGGCGAGCGCCAGCACGGCGGTGAGGATCGGCCCGACGCACGGCGTCCAGCCGAACGCGAAGGCCAGCCCGATGAGGTAGGAGCCGAGGTAGCTCGCCCCCTCGTGCTGGTGGTGATAGCGCTTCTCCGCATACAGCAGCGGGATGCGATAGAGCCCGAGGAAGTGCAGGCCGAACAGGATGATGACGACGCCGGCCGCCATCGACAGCTGTGACTTGTAGGTCTGGATGGCCTGCCCGAAGGCGGAGGCACCGGCGCCGAGCCCCACGAACACGGTCGTAAAGCCCATGACGAAGCACAGCGAGGCCAGCACGACGCGGCGCCAGACGTGCGCGGGAACGCCGTCGTCGGAGGTCAGTTCGTCGATGGTGGTGCCGCCGAGATAGCCGAGATAGGGCGGCACCAGCGGCAGCACGCACGGGCTCAGGAAGCTGACGAGCCCGGCGAGGGCCACGCCGAGATAGATGTGGGCATCGGCGAACATGAGGGCTGCCTGCCTTGTGCGCTGGAGGAGGGAGCTGGAGGACGGGAGCTGGGGGACGGACCGGCGCGGGGCCTGTCGCCGCATGCCAGAACACATGCCCCGCCAACGCGGCGCGCGCAAGGCTGACAGGGCCAAACGTCATACTTGCCTAAAACAGCGCATGCCAACTAATGTCGTCGACCTATGGGTTCCGGAGTACGGGGGGCGTTCGATGAAAGATGCGCTAGAAGCAGCGGCAAAGCTTCTCGACCATCATTTTGCTATCCACATCAATGAAGACGCTCTCGCAGTCGCGACGCTATTGGTGCCCCTGGCCTCGCTAATGTTCTGGCTTTATCTCTCTATCCGACGCTGGAGGGGGGACTTCCGGGCAGTGTCGAGCGACCTCGAGGCCACCGCTCAACTGATTTCACATGACACCACCAAGAAGTTCGACGCGGTCCTGAGGCAGTTTGGAGAGATTTCCGATACGATCCAAGGAGCCATTCATACCCGCATCGATACGCTCGAGATGCACCTCAGATCGACAAATTCGATCGATCGCTCTGCCGATGCAGACGTCGAGCCTGAAGCACAGCCAGAGAAGCAGTCACCCAAGACCCGGCTCATGATGGCCGAAAGCGTACGGGGCAAGGTCCTTGAGGTGTGGATGGACGGCAAGACCTTTCGCAAGAGCGACGACGATCCAAACATCTATGTATTTGCCGGAACTGCCAATTCTGGGTCCAGGTATGAAATTTGGCTGGGCAGCCCCTATCGCAAAGACCTCGGCTCCGACGGGAGCCTCGCCTACACGCTGGAAGTGTGGGCCGACAACTACAAAAAGCTCAACTTCGAGTGGGACACTGATGGAAATTATGCGCTGAGGGGATTCAGACGCGGCGAGTGGGTCGAGGACCTGTCTGAGTGGCATTTTGGTGCTCAGAGTTCCATCGCCGAGGCTGCGTGAACTCTCACTCGCTGGTGGCGGGGAGGTGGCCGGCGGCGATGGCGTCCGCCTTGTGCTTGTCGCCCAGCGCCAGCTCATAGGCGGCCAGCAGGCGGGCGCGCTCCGGCTCCCAGCGCACCAGCGTCTCGGCGCGCTTGCGGCCCTTGGCGGCCAGTTCGGTGCGCAGCCGGCTGTCGTCGATGAGACGCGACATCTGGTCGGCGAGCGCCACCGGATCGTTGTCCGCCCCGGCGTAGAGCGACACGTCGTCCGCCGCCTTGCGGCCCTCGACGAGGTCGAACTGCACGAACGGGATACCGAGGCTCATGTACTCGAAGTGCTTATTCATCGAGATCTTGTCGTTGTAGACGTTCTTCGGGTCGGGAATGACGCCGATGTCGAACGCCGACAGCGATTGCATGAGGGGTGCGCCGGACTGGAAGCCGGTGAAGGTGATGTAGTCCTCGACGTCGAGCTGCACCGCAAGGCGCTTCAGATCGGCGAGCGCCGTGCCGGAGCCGACGATGGCGCACTGGATGTCCCGGCGTCCCTGCACCTCGACGAGCTGGTACATGGCGCGGATCAGCAGGTCGACGCCGTCCTGCGCCCCCATGATGCCGACATAGCCGACCAGATGCTTGCGGCCGTTCTTCAGCGCGGCATTGGGCGCGGTGCGGCGGAAGCGCGTGAGATCGGGCACCGAGCGCACGACGAACACGCGATCGGGGTCCATGCCGCCGCGCGTCACCGCGATGTGCTTGAAGGTGTCGTTGGTGGCGATCGAGACGTCGGCCGCGCCGAACGTCAGCCGCTCCAGGCGCAGCATCAGGCGGTGGAAGAAGCCGCGCTTGCCGAACTTGGCCTCGTAGAGCTCCGGGTTGATGTCGTGATGGTCGAACACGAACGCCTTGCCGAAGAAATACTTCCAGAAGCCGGCGACGATGAACAGGAGGTCGGGAGGATTGCACGCCTGCACGACGTCGAAGCCGACCTTGAAGTAGGCGCGAATGGACAGGATCATCTCCCAGGCCAGGGCCCAGGAATATTCGAGCGCATAGCCGAGCGCGCCGTCCGCCTCGTAGGGCAGCGGATGGCGAAAGACGTGGATGTCCTCCAGCACCTCGTAGGCCTTGGTGTACTGGCCGCCCTTCGGACACACGACGGACACCGTGTAGCCGGCGTCGCGCAGCGTGCGCGCCTCCTGCCACACGCGACGGTCGAGCGGCACGGTCAGGTTCTCGACGATGATGAGAACACCCGGCTTCTTGCTCAAGACGCGCTACTCCACACATCGGGCAAGACGGCACCGGCCTCCCCCGGCCGCGCCCTTCCCGCCACTTCCCCACGAGGCCCGATTTTCGTGTGTGGAGGTAAAGGATGGGTCTCCGAGCATGGCGGATGCGCGGTGTCGTTTTGTCCCATTGTGGGACACCGCGCCGACGCGGGAGAGCGGGCCTGCGGGAAAAGGCGGAAAATGACGCACAATTGCGTCTGCGGAGCCCTTGTGACGCGGCGCATTTCTTGCGAGACCAGCATCAGTGCCTGCGCGTTTACGGAATTTTAACCACGCGCGGCTCGACGCAAGGTGTTCCTGCGAGGTCCGTCCCATGTTCCGCATCCCCCGCGACAAGGCATCCTGGCCGCCCGCCATCGATCTCACCACGGTGCGTGAAACGCTGGCCTACATGCAGGACGACATGCAGCGCGTGCCGGGCCTGGAGAAGGTCGCCGCCGCCATGGCCGAGACGCTGCGCGAGATCGACGCCGTGAAGCCGGCGCCGCGCCCGCTCGCCGAGGGCTCGCCGTTCGCCGCCCGCTTCCTGCCCTGGCGCTGAAACGGTCGATCCCGGGCGGAACGCCACGGGCCGGCGCGTGGCGGTCGAAAACCCGGCCATCTCGATCCAAGAACGTATCGGCGCGCCTTTCATCCATCGCCAAAGCGCGCAACACTGCCGGCTCAGCGCGCCGGCGCGACACCGCATCCAGAATGCTGCCTTGCCCTGCCGGCCCGCGCGCTCCCGACGCGACGCAAGGCTGAGCCACGCAGGACAACACGCGCCCCACGGCGTCCCCTCTCGCCTAGGCCTCCCAAGCGCGGCCGACGCCGCCGCCCGTCGGCGTCTCGATGATGATGGCTTCGCCGGGTTCCAGCACGGTCTGGGCACAAGCAGCGAGCCCCTCCACCTCGCCCGACAGGCGGCGCACCGCGTTGCGGCCCGTCTCGCCCGGCGCGCCGCCGTCGAGGCCGTAGGGGCGCACGCGGCGATAGCCGGACAGCACCGCGCAATCCATGCGCTCCAGGAAACGGATGACGCGGCGCACGCCGTCGCCGCTGGCGAAGCGGCCCTGGCCGCCCGAGCCGCGGCGGATACGGAACTCCTCCAGCAGCACCGGATAGCGCAGCTCCAGGATTTCGGGGTCCGTCAACCGCGTGTTGGTCATGTGGACGTGCACGCCGCCCGCGCCCGCGAAGCCGTGCCCCGCCTTGTCGAAGCCGGCCGGCGCGCCCGAGCAGATGGTCTCGTAATACTGCACGCGCGCATTGCCGAAGGTGAGGTTGTTCATGGTGCCTTGCGCCGAGCCCAGCGCGCCGAGTGCCGCAAACAACGCATTGGTGACGATCTGACTGACCTCGACGTTGCCCGCCACCACCGCCGCCGGATAGCGCGGCGACAGCATAGAGCCCTCGGGGATGACGATCTCCAGCGGCTTCAGGCATCCCGCGTTCATCGGGATCGGCTCGTCGACCATGACGCGGAAGCAGTACAGCACGGCGGCGCGCGTCACCGGCTCGGGCGCGTTGAAATTCGTCGGCTGCTCGGCACTGGTACCGGTGAAATCGATGCGCGCCGTGCGCCGCTGCCGGTCGACGCTGATGCGCACCGCGACGCTCATGCCCGGCTCGTCGGTTTCGACGCGGAAATGGCCGTCCGGCAGCCGCGCCAGCAGGCGGCGCACGCTCTCTTCCGCGTTGTCCTGCACATGGCCCATGTAGGCGTGCACCACGTCGCGGCCGAAGTGGGCCACCATGCGGTGAAGCTCCGCCGCGCCGCGTGCGTTGGCCGCCACCTGGGCTTTCAAGTCCGCGATATTCGCGTGCGGATTGCGCGCCGGATAGGGGCCCGCGGTCAGCAGCGCCAGCGTCTCGGCTTCGCGGAAACGGCCTTCTGCCACGAGCTGGAAGGTATCGATGTAGACGCCTTCCTCCTCGATGCGCGTGGCGCGCGGGCTCATGGAGCCGGGCGCCGTGCCGCCGATATCGGCGTGATGCCCGCGGCTCGCCACGTAGAACAATGGGCGCGGCGCCGAATGCGGCTCCCGCTCCCCTCGGGGGAGGGGGTCGGGGCGAGGGGCCTCGAGCGACGGCTCGCAGCCGCCAGCCCCCTCTCCGGCGCGGGAAGCGCGGCTCGGCAAATCCATTTGGCGAAGAGGCCGCGCCTGCCTCTCCCTCGAGGGGAGAGGCGAAGTGAGGTGCTGCCGATCGGAATCTTGCACCCGCGAGCCACTCTGCGAAGAAGGTGGCGCCGCCGCGAACACCGGCGTGACGACGGTGATGTCGGGGAGATGCGTGCCGCCGTTGTAGGGCGCATTCAGCATGAACACGTCGCCCGGCCGCATGTCGGCACCGCGCGCGGCAATGACGGCCGCCACCGAGCGATCCATCGAGCCCAGATGCACCGGCATGTGCGGCGCATTGGCCACCAGCGCGCCCGCGCCCGTGAACACGGCGCAGCTGAAATCAAGCCGCTCCTTGATGTTGACCGATTGCGCCGTATTGCGCAGCGCCTCGCCCATCTGCTCGGCGATGGCCATGTAGAGGTTGTTGAACACCTCGAGCAGCACCGGATCGGCGCGGGTCGACAGCCGCTCGGCGGCGCGCGTGCTCACGCGTTCCAGCACGATGTCGTCACGCGCCGTGACGCGCAGCTCCCAGCCCGGCTCGACGACGATGGTCTGATGCGGCTCGATGACCAGCGCCGGCCCACGAATGGCCGCGGCCCCGGTGCGCAGTCGCTCGCGCCAGTAGACGGGAGCCTGCTGCCAGCAGCCCCCCGAGAAGAAGCGCGTCACGCCCTCGGCCCGCGCCGGCTTGCCGGCCCCGCCGTCCGCCGCGCCCGCGCCGCCTCCCGTCTCAGCCTGCGTCTGCGCCGGAACGCCGCCGCCCACCGCCTCGACCTCGACGGCAGCGATGACGACGCCCTTGTCCGGAGACGCGTAGCCGAACTGCCGGCGGTGACGCTGCTCGAAAGCGTCGCGCATGGCGGTCACGCCGGCGGGCTGGACAGACAGCAGCGTATCGGAACCGTGGTAGCGCAAGTGCAGATGGGTTGCGGTGGTGCCACTCTCGTCCGCGCCGAGCTGCGCCGCCAGCTCCGCCGACGCCTCGGCGCCGAGCCGCGCCGCCGCTTGGTGTGCCGTCGTGAGACCGGCCTCGTCGAGTGCCAGCTCCAGCGTCTGCTGCCGGCTCGCCCGGATGCGCGCGAGCCCCATGCCGTAGGCCGACAGCAGCCCCGATAGCGGATGCACCAGGATGCGCGTCATGCCGAGCGTATCGGCGATCTGGCAGGCGTGCTGTCCGCCGGCAGAACCGAAGCATTGCAGTGCATACCCGGTCACGTCGTAGCCGCGCGCCACCGAGATTTTCTTGATGGCGTTGGCCATGCTCTCGACCGCGATGCGGACGGCGCCTTCCGCCACCTGCTCGGCCGTGTGCGTGCCGCCCATCCCGGCGGCCAGCGCGGCGAAGCCCTGCCGGACCGCCGCCTCGTCGAGCGGCTGATCGCCGTGGGGGCCGAAAATGGCGGGAAAGTTCGCCGCCGAGACCTTGCCCAGCAGCACGTTGGCGTCGGTGACGGTGAGCGGGCCGCCGCGCCGGTAGCAGCACGGCCCCGGATTGGAGCCGGCACTCTCCGGCCCGACGCGCAGCCGCGCCCCGTCGTAGCGCACGATGGAGCCGCCGCCCGCCGCCACCGTATGGATGCGCAGCATCGGCACCGAGAGGCGCACGCCCGCCACCTCGGTCTCGAAGGCGCGCTCGTAGTCGCCGGCGAAGTGCGACACGTCGGTCGAGGTGCCGCCCATGTCGAAACCGATGACGCGCTCGAAACCCGCACCGCGCGCCGTCTCCGCCATGCCGACGATGCCGCCGGCCGGCCCCGACAGGATCGCATCGCGGCCGCGGAACAGCTCCGCCGCGCGCAAGCCTCCCGAGGAGGCCATGAACAGCACCCGCGGCCCGCCGCCGTCCGGCGTGCGCAAGGCCCGCGCCACGCGCTCCACATAGCGCGCCAGGATCGGCGACAGGTAGGCATCAGCCACCGTGGTGTCGCCGCGCCCGACGAGGCGCACGAGGCCCGACACCTCGTGGCTGACCGACACCTGCGCAAAGCCGACCTCGCGCGCGACCCGCGCCACCGCGCGCTCGTGCGCGGGGTGCGCGTAGGCGTGCATCAGAACGATGGCCACGGAGCGCAGCCCCTCCGCATGGGCCACCGCAAGATCCGCGCGCAGCCGCGCCTCGTCGAGCGGCAGTTCCACAGTGCCATCGGCCCGCAACCGCTCGCGCGCGCCGACGACGCGGGCGTACAGCATCTCCGGCTTGACGATGCGGCGGGCGAAGATGTCGGGCCGCGCCTGCGTGCCGATCTCGAGCTGATCCTCAAGGCCCGCCGTGATGACGAGCAGAGTGGGCTCGCCCCGGCGTTCGAGCAGCGCGTTGGTGGCAACCGTGGTGCCCATCTTCACCGCCGCGATACGCTCGGCCGGGATGGGGTCACGGGAGGCGACGCCGAGGTGCCGGCGGATGCCCTCCAGCGCCGCGTCCTCGTAGTGCTCCGGGTTCTCCGACAGCACCTTCAGCGCCCGCACCCGGCCGTGGGGATCGCGCGCCACGACGTCGGTGAAGGTGCCGCCGCGGTCGATCCAGAACTGCCATTTGGCCGGGGAGATCGCGCCGGCCTGCCCGCCGTCTCCTGCCCGGTCTGCCGCCGCGTCACCCGACATTCCGCCCGCCTCGCATTTGCGTATCCCCGCGCCACGACCGCCTGTAGCCCGGACGCGCATGGCCTGTCGCGCCTTTCGGCCACATGCGCGCACCGCCTCGCGCTGTCCGTCAGCCTTCGTTCGATTTCAGTCGCCGACGATCTTTGATACGCCGCAAAAACAGGATAATCCTGTAGGCATGTCATCGGATATCACGCATAACGCCGTTCAGCCCGTACAGCCGGCGGGCCTGCTGACCCGCCCCGCCCCCCCTCGGCCGGTCGGGCCGGGGCTGTTTGAACGCCTGCTGCGCTTCATCGGCCTTGGCGGCACGCGCCGGCCCGGCAGCTCCAGCGTCGCCTTCACCATGGCCTTCGTCGGCCTTGCCGCCAAAATGGCCAAGGCCGACGGCGTGGCGGTCGCCCGCGAGGCCGATGCCTTCGAGCGCAGCTTTCACATCAATCAATCGGAACTCGCCAACATCCGCCGCGTCTACGACATCGCCAAGGCCGACGTCGCCGGCTTCGACTACTACGCGCACAAGATCGCCCGCCTGCTGGCCGATGAGCCGGCCATGCTGCGCTCCGTGCTCGAATGCCTGTTCGTCATCGCCACCGCGGACGGGGTCCTGCATGAGCGCGAGGATCGCTTCCTGCACGTCGTCGCGGCGACCTTCGGCATCGCCGACGGCGAATTCCGCGACATGCAGAACCTGTTCGTGATGGTGCCCGGCAACCCCTACCCGGTGCTGGGCGTGCCTGCCGGGATCGGCGACGCCGAACTGCGCCAGCGCTACCTGGCCCTGGTGCGCGAGAACCATCCGGACGCACTCGCGGCCCGCGGCGTGCCGCACGAGTTCCATGCCCTCGCCGACCGCAAGCTCGCCGCCATCAACGCCGCCTACGAGGAGATCCGCCGCGCCCGGGCGACGGCGGCCCCCGCGTCGTGATGGCCGCCGCCGACAGCGCGCTGGTCTCGCGCCTGCACGCTTCCCCCAACGTCGAGCCGCGCAAGGACGGCATGCGGCCGGGGCTGCTGATCCAGCATTACACCGGCATGGCGAGCGCGGAGAGCGCCATCCTGCTGCTCGCCGATCCGGCCTCCAAGGTCTCGTGCCACTACGTCGTCGACGAGGATGGCAGCATCACGCAGATGGTGCCCGAATCCTTACGCGCCTGGCACGCCGGCGTCTCGCACTGGCAGGGCGCCACCGACATCAATTCCGCATCGATCGGCATCGAGATCCAGAACCTCGGCCACGATCGCGGCAACCCGCCATTTCCCCAGCGGCAGATGCGTGCCGTCGCCGATCTGTCGCGCGACATCTGCGCCCGCAACGGCATCCCGCCGCAGGGCGTGCTGGCGCATTCCGACGTGGCCCCGGGGCGCAAGATCGATCCGGGCGAGCGCTTCGACTGGGGCTGGCTCGCCCGCGAGGGCGTCGGCCATTACGTCAAGCCGGCCACCGTGCGCGAGCACGACGTCGGCTTCGGGCCGGGCGAGATGGGCCGCTTCATTGCCGAGGTCCAGGCCATGCTGCGCCACTACGGCTACGGTATCGAGCTGACGGGCGAGGTCGACGCGCAGACGACCAAGGTCGTGGCCGCCTTCCAGCGCCACTTCCGCCGCCGCCGCGTCGATGGCCGCATCGACCGCTCGACGGTGACGACGCTCGAGCGCCTGATCGCCGCCCTGCCGCCGGCCACGGCGTGACCCGCGGCAAGAAGCACCGGGCCGATCAGTCGGGCGTCACGCGCAGCCAGCCGTTGGCGCTGAGCTGCTCCTGCGGCCGGAAGCGCGTCTTGTAGTTCATCTTGCGGCTGCCCTTGATCCAGTAGCCGAGATACAGGTACGGCAGCCCGAGACGGCGGGCATAGGCGATGTGCTCGAGAATCATGTGCGTGCCGAGGCTGCGGGTCTCCTCGGAGGAGTCGTAGTAGCTGTAGACCATCGAAATGCCGTCCGACAGGCGGTCGCACAGTGCCACGGCCTTGAGCGGCCACCGGGACGGGTCGGCGTCTGGCGCGGCGCCCGCCGGCTTCTGCCGGTACTCGGTCAGGAACGTATTGATGACGCTGTCCTCGACCATCATGGCGTAGTCGAGCACGCTCATGTCGGCCATGCCGCCGTCGGCGTGCCGGTTGTCGATGTAGCTGCGGAACAGGCTGTACTGCTCGGACGTCGGCACCGGGGCTATGCGCCGCGCCACCAGGTCGTCGTTGCGCTCGGCAACGCGCCGCATGGTACGGCCAGGCTCGAACTCGTTGACCAGCACCCGCACCGAGACGCAGGCGTGGCAGCCTTCGCAATACGGCATGTAGGCGATGTTCTGGCTGCGACGGAAGCCGCCCTTCAGCAGGTTGTCGACCAGCGCCGGCGGCTTCTCGTGCGTCAGATGCGTGAACAGCTTGCGCTCGAGCCGGCCGGGCAGGTACGGGCACGGCTGGGGGGCTGTGACGTAGAACTCCGGAAAATGCTTCTGCTGTTCCGTCATTCCCGCTCTTCCTCGCGCCCCGGCCGCCCTGGTCCGACGCCCCCGGACCCGTGGCTCTGGCTGCTCCGCGCGGGGATGATACGGGACCCAGGGTGACGGGATCAAGGCGAGTGACGGCCGAGCCGCGTGCATCTTTTGTGGGCCGCTCACGCCATGCGCCGTGATGGCGCCGATCGTAGGTTTCAGCTGCCGTCGCCCCGCGCGCCGGGATCACATTCGGCCCGCACGAAAGGTGTCCGCACGCGGCCGTCACGCCCCCCCCTTTCGCCTGCCGTCGAGGCCCCAGGGGGACCCAGCGGGTGGGGACGGGGCGGCCCCGTGGCGCGCCGGCATCGGACTGCCGTGCCGAAATCGGACGCGGCTTAACCCACCATTTACCGGCAGAGCCCAATCTCGCGACAGATCGAAGCGACCGGGCCACGCGCTCCGCCTCGCTTCGCGCCATCGATGGCCCGCCACGAGAAGGATCCTCGCCATGCCCTGGAGCCACCTGACGACGGCTGCCAAGACCGCCGCCGCCGGCATCGTCCTCGGCCTCGCCAGCGTCGCTGGCGCTCCGGCCTCCGCCGCCGACCTCAACGGCTACGGCGGCGGCCGTGGCGGCTCGCTCAAGGATGGCGCGGTGCCGGTCGAGATGCGCTCCGCCGCCGGCCCCTGCTACCTCCGCGCCGACACGGGCTACTCGATGACCAGCCTGGGCGAAACGACCATCACGCAGACGCAGCACGTCGCCGGCGTCACGACGCCCGTCACCGAGAGGATCGCCAACGCCAGCCTGGCCAACACCTGGCTTCTGGAAGGCGGCGTCGGCTGCTCCTGGGGCGGCTCGCGCGGCATCCGCGTCGAGGGCGTCATCGGCATGCACGGCGACCGCAAGCTGACCGGCAACGTGCCGAGCGTCTGGGGGCCGAACCAGGCGATCGAGGCCAACGTCAGGTCCTACACGGCCATGCTCAATGCCTACCGCGACCTCGGCAACTATGCCGGCTTCGTGCCCTATATCGGCGCCGGCGTCGGCCTCGCCTTCAACGATGTCGACAAGGTCGATGCCGTGGGCGCCAGCTGGAGCAGCTGGCACACCTTCTCGGGCGCCAACGTCAGCCTCGCCTGGTCGCTGATGGCCGGCGTCGGCTACCAGCTCACCGATCGCGCCATCCTCGACGTCGGCTACCGCTATCTCAACCTGGGCAAGGCCGGCGCCACCTTCACCGACACGTGCCACGATCCCGCGACCTGTGGTCCGACCGGAGCCATCGAGGCGCAGAACTTGAAAATCAAGGACAATTCCGCCCACGAGATCAAGGTCGGCCTGCGCTACCACTACGGCAGCGACACCGGCACTGTCGCCGGCTTCCGCTGACCTCGAGCCGGTCTTGCGGCGCGCCAGGACACCGCAGGCGCCCGCATTGCGAGTTGCCTCCCCGGAGGCTCACCCAAGCGGCAGGTGTCTCAGCGCGCCGGCCAACGCGAGAGGGCCGCCCCGTCGTGGGGAACGGGCCCTCTCTTCGCTTCGGCCGCCCATCGCTTCGGCCGCCCATCCCGGCGCCTGAGGCCGGTCCGCCGGCGTTCACCGTGCCGCCGGGCAGCCCGTGGCCGGGCCAATTGGCCGTTGATCTTTCCGGGCGCGCGCGGATATAAGTCGGCCGGCTTGAAGTCTCGCGCGAAGCTTGAAGGCGGGTCGTGACCTTCGGCGCCGGCTCGTTGGAGCCGCTGCGCCGCGGGCTTTCATGGCTTGATCGCCCCAATGGCGTCGCGGCTGCCGGTTCTCCCGCTGGGGCGGCGACGGACCGGACGGAAGCGGGCGTGGCGGAACTGGTAGACGCACTGGATTTAGGTTCCAGCGGCGAAAGTCGTGGGGGTTCAAATCCCTCCGCCCGCACCACGCGACGACTGGAACGGATATCATCGACCCCGCGCGCCGGCGGCCTCCCGGCCCGGCGCGCACGGGTCACTGGGCTCATCTCTTCTCGGGTTGGACGGTCATGGAAGTCACGGCAACGAATACGGAAGGTCTGAAGCGGACGCTCAAGGTGGTGGTCGGCGCCGCCGAGATCAACGAACGCTTCGGCCAGCGCCTCGACGAGATCAAGGACCGCGTCCAGCTCAAGGGCTTTCGCAAGGGCAAGGTGCCGCTGGCGCACCTGAAGCGCGTCTACGGCCGCTCGCTGATGGCCGAGGTGCTTGAGCAGACCGTGCGCGACACCAGCTCGAAGGCGATCGCCGACCGCAACGAGCGCCCGGCGCTGCAGCCCGACATCAAGCTGAGCGAGGATCAGGCCGAGATCGAGCGTGTCATCGACGGCAAGGCGGACCTCGCCTACTCGATGAGCTTCGAGGTGCTGCCCGACATCGCGCTCGCCGATTTTTCCGCCCTGAAGCTCGAACGCCTCGTCGCCGATGTCGACGAGGCCTCCCTCGACAAGGCGCTGGACGAGATCGCCGGCCGCTCGACCACGTTCGAGGCCGAGGAGGGCCGCGCTGCCGGCGAGGGTGACCGCGTCACCATCGACTTCGTCGGCAAGATCGACGGCGTCGCCTTCGACGGCGGCACGGGCGAGAACACCGGCCTCGTGATCGGCCAGGGCGGGTTCATTCCCGGCTTCGAGGACGGCATGAAGGGCGCCAAGGCGGGCGAGGAGCGCGTCGTCAAGGCGACGTTCCCGGCCGAGTATCCGGCCAAGGAACTGGCCGGCAAGGAGGCCGCCTTCGAGGTCAAGGTCAAGGAAGTCGCCAAGCCGATCAAGCCGGCCATCGACGACGAGCTGGCCAAGACCCTCGGCGTCGAATCGCTCGACAAGCTGAAGGAGCTGGTGTCCGGCCAGATCAAGCGCAGCTACGACGACGCGGCGCGCATGAAACTGAAGCGCGAGCTGCTCGACGAACTCGACAAGGCGCATGCCTTCGAGCTGCCGGCTTCCCTGGTCGACAACGAGTTCGAGCAGATCTGGACCCAGCTCAACAACTCGCTGAAAGGCCAGGGCAAGACGCTCGCCGACGAGGGCAAGACCGAGGACGAGGCGAAGGCCGAGTATCGAAAAATTGCCGAGCGTCGGGTGCGCCTCGGCCTGGTGCTGGGCGAGATCGGCGAGAAGAACAAGATCAGCGTCTCCCAGGACGAGCTGCGCGGCGCGCTCATCGAGCAGGCCCGCCGCTATCCCGGCCAGGAGAAGATGGTCTACGAGTATTTCGAGAAGACGCCCGGCGCCGTCGCCGAACTGCGCGCGCCGATCTTCGAGGAAAAGGTCGTCGATCACATCCTGGAACTCGCCAAGCCGTCCGAGCGCAAGGTCGACAAGGACGAGCTGATGAAGGCCGTCGAGGCGGCCACCGAAGCGTAGGCCATCCGCCCGCCGCTTCGGCCAAGCGATGCCACCGAGCCCGCGTCCGGTTGCCCCGAGCGCGGGCTCCCTGTTTTTGTCCTCGGGCGATCCAAGCGGTGGGCAACTGGCGACCGCCGCGAGGACGGGCCTTGCAATCGGACGCTCGCGACCTGAAATGATGCTGGTTCCGGCGCACGGCTCGTTGTAGGAGCGTCGCCGGCGGCGGGTAGTCCGCGAACTGGCGGCCGACGGACGCTGGAATACGAGACCGCGATCCGAGGCGAACAAGCGGACGGACAAGGAGAATTGGCTTCATGCGCGATCCCATCAGCACCATCACGAACACGTTCTGGCCCATGGTGGTGGAGCAGACCAACCGCGGCGAGCGCGGCTACGACCTGCCCTCGCGCCTGCTGAAGGAGCGCATCATCTTCGTGACCGGCCCGGTCGAGGACCACATGGCGGCCTCGATCTGCATGCAGCTGCTCTTCCTCGAGGCCGAGAACCCGAAGAAAGAGATTTCCATGTACATCAACTCGCCGGGCGGCGTGGTGACGTCGGGCATGGCGATCTACGACACCATGCAGTTCATCAAGCCGCCGGTGGCCACGCTGTGCATCGGCCAGGCCGCCTCGATGGGCTCGCTGTTGCTCTGCGCCGGCGCCAAGGACATGCGCTTCGCGCTGCCCAACGCCCGCATCATGGTCCACCAGCCATCAGGCGGCTTCTCGGGTCAGGCGTCCGACATCGAGCGCCACGCCCAGGACATCATCAAGATGAAGCGGCGCCTCAACGAAATCTACGTGCAGCACACAGGCCAGCCGTACGAGACGATCGAGCGCACGCTCGACCGCGACCACTTCATGACCTCGGAGGAGGCGAAGGCGTTCGGTCTCGTCGACCGCGTTCTGGCCAGGCGCGAGGACGTCGAGGGCGCCGTGCTGGCGGTGACCAAGGCCACGACCTGAGCGCCTAGGATTCCATATTTGTTCCACGTCCACATTAACGAATGCCGCGCCGGGCTTCAGGCGCGGCATTCGTCTCTCGTGGGGGGGGCGGCGACGTATTTGGGCCGTGATTGTCGCTAGAATTCAGCACATAAGGGGAACGCGGACACCGCGCGCGCCCAGGATCGAGCAACCGGACACCGCCTGCCGTGACAAATTCCGTGACTAAAATATCGACGAAATTCACATTAGTGTTGCATTTGCGCCGCCTCGCCTCCAGGGCTGGGCAAGGCGATTAATCCAATCTTGATCTGGGCGGAGCTAGCGTGCTCAGATCGGCACTAGAGATTCAACTGGCGTGCCCCGCGGTGGGCTTGGACCGCGCGAGCCCCTATATGACGTAGCAGGGCTGAGGAATCGGAAACCGGCAAAGCGGCCGGACACCGGACCTCATGACGGGTGAGAGAACAAAAATGGCACCTCAGCAAGAAAAGAACACCCTGTACTGCTCGTTCTGCGGCAAGAGCCAGCACGAGGTGCGCAAGCTCATCGCCGGCCCGACCGTGTTCATCTGCGATGAATGCGTCGAGCTGTGCATGGATATCATCCGGGAAGAAAACAAGAACACCCTGGTGAAGTCGCGCGACGGCGTGCCGAGCCCGCAGGAGATCTGCCAGGTCCTGGACAACTATGTCATCGGCCAGTTCCACGCCAAGCGCGTGCTGTCGGTGGCCGTGCACAACCACTACAAGCGGCTCAACCACGCGGCGAAGAACAACGACGTCGAACTGGCGAAGTCGAACATCCTGCTCGTCGGGCCGACCGGCTCGGGCAAGACGCTGCTCGCTCAGACGCTCGCCCGCATCCTCGATGTGCCGTTCACGATGTCGGACGCCACCACGCTCACCGAAGCGGGCTACGTCGGCGAGGACGTCGAGAACATCATCCTGAAGCTGCTGCAGAACGCCGACTACAATGTCGAGCGCGCGCAGCGCGGCATCGTCTACATCGACGAGGTCGACAAGATCAGCCGCAAGTCCGACAACCCGTCGATCACGCGCGACGTGTCGGGCGAGGGCGTGCAGCAGGCCCTGCTCAAGATCATGGAAGGCACCGTCGCCTCGGTGCCGCCGCAGGGTGGCCGCAAGCACCCGCAGCAGGAGTTCCTGCAGGTCGACACCACCAACATCCTGTTCATCTGCGGCGGCGCCTTCGCCGGCCTCGAAAAGATCATCTCGCGCCGCGGCAAGGGCACCTCGATCGGCTTCGCGGCCAAGGTGACCGGCCCCGACGAGCGGCGCACCGGCGAGGTTCTGCGCGAGGTCGAGCCCGAGGACCTGCTGAAGTTCGGCCTGATCCCCGAGTTCATCGGCCGCCTGCCCGTCATCGCCACGCTGGAGGACCTCGACGAGACGGCCCTCGTGCAGATCCTGACCGAGCCGAAGAATGCGCTCGTCAAGCAGTACCAGCGCTTGTTCGAGATGGAGGACGTCAAGCTCACCATCACCGTCGAGGCCCTGAAGGCGATCTCGCGCCGCGCCATCGAGCGCAAGACCGGCGCACGCGGCCTGCGCTCGATCATGGAAGGCATCCTGCTCGACACCATGTTCGACCTGCCGACGCTGAAGGGCGTCGAGGAGGTCGTCATCGGTCCGGAGGTGGTGGAAGGCGGTGCCAAGCCGCTGCGCATCTACTCGGATCGCGTCGAGGAGAAGGGCACGACCTCGACGGCGTCGTGACGACTGTCCGGCCGGGAGAGCGGTCCATGTCCGGTCCGTCGCGCGCGCTGTCGCGCGCCGTCGACGGCCCGTGAGCGGCCAGCCACGCCCGGCACTTTAAGTTTGCTCCGCGCGTTCCCATGTGTCTGCGTCGGAACACAATCTTGGGGCCTGATGGCCTCCCGGCTCGGCCGGGCGGCTCGCGGGGTCCGGACGTTCCGATCGAGCCCGTCGCGTGCATGCGCCGACGCCGCCTGCTGGTCAGGGGCAAGGGGCAGGGTACGAGGGCGAAGGGCCGCGATCGCGCGGTTCAGTATTTGGTGGGCTCGGGCGCGTCGGCGACAGTCGCCGGGCGCGAGGCGAGGCCCGGAAGAGGTGACGACATGAGCGAAGACAAGCCCACCAAGGAAAAGTCCGACAAGGGTGGCGCTGACAAGGGTGGCCGCGAGGTCTATCCCGTCCTGCCGCTGCGCGACATCGTCGTCTTCCCGTACATGATCGTGCCGCTGTTCGTCGGCCGCGAGAAGTCGATCAACGCGCTGGAAGAGGTCATGCGCACCGACAAGCAGATCCTGCTTGCGGCGCAGAAGAATGCCGGCGACGACGATCCGGCCACCGATGCCATCTACCAGATCGGCACGCTGGCCTCCGTGTTGCAGCTGCTGAAACTGCCGGACGGGACCGTCAAGGTGCTCGTCGAGGGCACGGCGCGGGCGCGGATCGTCAAGTACGTCGACAACCCGGTCTACTTCGAGGCCGAGGTGGCGCGCGTGCCCGAGACGCCCGGCGCGGAGGACGAGATCGAGGCGCTGGCCCGTTCGGCCGTGTCGCAGTTCGAGAGCTACGTGAAGCTCAACAAGAAGATCAGCCCCGAGGTGATGGGCTCGATCGGCCAGATCGAGGACTATTCCAAGCTCGCCGACACCATCGCCAGCCATCTGGCGGTGAAGATCTCCGACAAGCAGGACGTTCTCGAGATCACGTCGATCTCCGAGCGGCTCGAGCGCGTCTACACGCTGATGGAGAGCGAAATCTCCGTGCTGCAGGTCGAGAAGAAGATCCGCAGCCGCGTCAAGCGTCAGATGGAGAAGACGCAGCGCGAGTACTATCTCAACGAGCAGATGAAGGCGATCCAGAAGGAGCTCGGCGACACCGACGAGCGCGACGACATCGCCGAGTTCGAGGACAAGATCGAGAACACCAAGCTCTCGAAGGAGGCCCGCGACAAGGCGCTCGCCGAGCTGAAGAAGCTGAAGCAGATGAGCCCGATGTCGGCGGAAGCCACCGTCGTGCGCAACTATCTCGACTGGCTGCTGTCGATCCCGTGGGGCATCAAGGGCAAGGTCAAGAAGGACCTCGCCGAGGCGCAGGACATCCTCGACAAGGAGCACTACGGCCTCGAGAAGGTGAAGGAACGCATCGTCGAGTATCTCGCGGTGCAGAATCGCACCAACAAGCTGAAGGGCCCCATCCTGTGCCTCGTCGGCCCGCCCGGCGTCGGCAAGACCTCGCTCGGCAAGTCGATCGCCAACGCCACAGGACGAGAGTTCGTGCGCATGTCGCTCGGCGGCGTGCGTGACGAGGCGGAAATTCGCGGCCACCGCCGCACCTACATCGGCTCGATGCCCGGCAAGGTCATCCAGTCGATGAAGAAGGCGAAGCGCACCAATCCGCTGTTCCTGCTCGACGAGATCGACAAGATGGGTCAGGACTTCCGCGGCGACCCCGCGGCGGCCTTGCTCGAGGTGCTCGATCCCGAGCAGAACTCTTCGTTCAACGACCATTACCTGGAGGTCGACTATGACCTTTCCAACGTGATGTTCGTCACCACGGCCAATACGCTGAACATTCCGCCGGCCCTCATGGACCGCATGGAGATCATCCGTCTCGCCGGCTACACCGAGACCGAGAAGCTGGAGATCGCCAAGCGCCATCTGCTGCCCGAGCAGCTCACCGCGCACGGCCTGGAGGCCGGCGAGTGGCAGGTCGAGGACGGCGCCGTGCTGGAAGTCATCCGCCGCTACACGCGTGAAGCCGGCGTACGCTCGCTGGAACGCGAGATGGCCAAGCTCGCGCGCAAGGCGGTGAAGGAGATCCTGACCTCCTCGAACAAGACGGTGAAGGTGACGGCTGCCAACGTCGCGGACTATCTCGGCGTGCCGAAGTATCGCTTCGGCGAGGCCGAGCTGGAAGACCGGGTCGGCATCGTCACCGGCCTTGCCTGGACCGAGGTCGGCGGCGAGCTGCTGACCATCGAAGGCGTCATGATGCCCGGCAAGGGCAAGATGACGGTCACCGGCAACCTGCGCGACGTGATGAAGGAGAGCATCCAGGCGGCGAATGCCTACGTGCGTTCGCGCTCGGTGAACTTCGGCATTCCGGCCAGCATGTTCGAGAAGAAGGACATCCACGTCCACGTTCCCGAGGGCGCCACCCCCAAGGACGGCCCGTCGGCCGGCGTCGCCATGGTCACCTGCATCATCTCTCTGCTGACCGGCATCGAGGTGAAGAAGGATGTCGCCATGACCGGCGAGATCACGCTGCGCGGCCGCGTGCTGCCGATCGGCGGCTTGAAGGAGAAGCTGCTGGCGGCGCTGCGCGGCGGCATCAAGACGGTGCTGATCCCGGAGGAGAACGAGAAGGATCTGGTCGAGATCTCGGACGAGGTGAAGGCCAAGCTCAACATCGTGCCGGTGGCGCGCGTCGAGGACGTCATCAAGGTGGCGCTGGTGCGTGTGCCGGAAGCCATCGCCTGGGAGGAGGAGCCCGCCGCCGCCGCCAAGACCGAGGACGGTTCCGCCGATCCCGGATCGCGCGTCACGGCGCACTGACCCGCCGCCAGAGGCCCTGGCGAGACACGCAATTCAGGCGAACATGTGGCCTCCGGATGGCAATCCTCCGGGGGCCTCTTTTCATTCGTCGCAGGGGCCGTCGCAGGTTCCGAAAAGCCAATAAAATCGGGCCAAATCGCACCCGTTTGGGCTTGACGGATACGGTGTTTACGCGCTTGTTACGGCCTCTGTCGCCGCACGATGCGGCCGGCAGCATTCGTTCCGGTGCCACCACCTGCGCGCCTTCAAGGCATCCACCCATGCCGCGCGCCGCCGGATGTTCGAGTTTTGCGCTTCGCACAAGGACCAAATACGATGAGCAAGAAGGATTTGATCGACGCCGTCGCCAAGGAGGCCGATCTTACCAAGGACAAGGCCGGCGTTGCCGTCGAGGCCGTGCTCGCGCACATCAAGGCGACGATGGCGAAAGGCGAGGAAGTTCGCATTCCCGATTTCGGCACCTTCAAGGTCGCCAAGCGCGCCGCCCGCGAAGGCCGCAATCCCGCCACCGGCAAGACGATCCAGATCCCGGCCTCGCGCGTGCCGAAGTTCACGCCGTCGAAGGGCCTGAAGGATGCGCTGAACTGAGGCGCGGCCCCCATCAGGTTTGTCATTCCATGACAACGCGCCGAGCCACCCTCGGCGCGTTTTGTCTTTTGTGGTCAGAAGCGCTGCATCCGCCGATCCAGTCGGCGGCCCACAGGGCAGCTGTTGCCACGAGCCGCGGCGGCGGCTACATCGTGCGCCCAGGGCGGTTAGCTCAGCGGTAGAGCATTCCGTTTACACCGGACAGGTCGGGAGTTCGATCCTCTCACCGCCCACCAGGTTTTCTCTTGGCAATGCCAGCTGAGACGTCGCGCTTCTTCGGCGGCGGTGCTGCTCTGCGGAGGGCCGGCGCTCGCGCCGGGCGTGCCGTCGCACGCCGAGCCGCTGCGCGGCTTTTCCTTCCTGACACAAGCTGAGGCGACGAGATCAGGGTCGCTTCGTGCTGCTCTGCGGAGGGCCGGCGCTCGCGCCGGGCGTGCCGTCGCACGCCGAGCCGCTGCGCGGCTGGGCCGATAATGCCGCTCAAGATAAAATCGGGCCCGGTGACACGAGCGCTGTTGACTTCGCAGCGGCGAACACGTATCCACGCGGCTCTAGTGACACGTGGCCTCGCCTCGGCGAGCCGCGACATGGAAATTGCGGGCGTAGCTCAGTTGGTTAGAGCGCCGGCCTGTCACGCCGGAGGCCGCGGGTTCAAGTCCCGTCGCTCGCGCCATTTCCATTTTTTCCTGACACAAGCTGGATCGACGAGATCAGGGTCGCTTCGTGCTGCTCTGTGGAGGGCCGGCGCTCGCGCCGGGCGTGCGGTCGCACGCCGAGCCGCTGCGCGGCTGGGACGTTCGGGACGTGGCCATCGACGGCCTCCCCTATCCCCTATCCCCTATCCCCTATCCCCTATCCCCTATCCCCTATCCCCTGTCCCCTGTCCCCTGTCCCCTGTCCCCTGTCCCCTGTCCCCTGTCCCCTGTCCTGTCCCCTGTCCCCTGTATCCTTTCGGCGAGGAGCAGGCGGCGGAAGGTTGCGCGCTCCGGTGCGCTGGGATAACACGGGGATCGGTCGCATCGGCGCGGCGCGGACGGCTGGAATCCGGCCATGCGCGCGAGCTTGCCGATGGCCCGAGAGGCGCCCCCGCTGAGCGCCGCTCGAAGGCTCCCAGGGATGCTCCATGGACCAGCTGTTTCAGCACTATCTGCCGCTCATCGTCTTCATCGGCGTCGGCCTGTTCATCGGCGCCGCGCTGCTCGTCGCGCCCTTCCTCGTCGCGGTCCGCAACCCGGACCCGGAGAAGGTCTCGGCCTACGAGTGCGGTTTCAACGCCTTCGACGATGCGCGCATGAAGTTCGACGTGCGCTTCTATCTGATCTCGATCCTGTTCATCGTCTTCGACCTGGAAACGGCGCTGCTGTTCCCGTGGGCGCTGTCGTTCAAGCACGTCGGCGACCTCGGCTTCTGGGCCATGATCGTGTTCATCGTCGAGCTCGCGCTCGGCCTCGCCTACGTCTGGCGCAAGGGAGCCTTGGAATGGGATTGATCGTGCCGCCGGAGTACGCAACCGGACCGCATCTGCCGGGCCGCGGGCTCGCCTTCGATACCCCGCGCGAGGGCGCGGGTGGTGGGGCAGGCACGGGGCTCATCAAGCCGAGCGACCCGTATTTCGCCGAGATCAACAACCAGCTGGCCGACAAGGGCTTCTTCGTCACGGCGACGGACGACCTCATCAACTGGGCGCGCACCGGCTCGCTGATGTGGATGACGTTCGGCCTCGCGTGCTGCGCCGTCGAGATGATGCAGGCCTCGATGCCGCGCTACGACGTCGAGCGCTTCGGCTTCGCGCCGCGCGCCTCGCCCCGCCAGTCCGACGTCATGATCGTCGCCGGCACGCTGACCAACAAGATGGCGCCCGCCCTGCGCAAGGTCTACGACCAGATGCCGGAACCGCGCTACGTCATCTCCATGGGCAGCTGCGCCAACGGCGGCGGCTATTATCATTACAGCTACGCCGTGGTGCGCGGCTGCGATCGCATTGTGCCGGTCGACGTCTACGTGCCGGGCTGCCCACCGACGGCGGAAGCGCTGGTCTACGGCATCCTGCTGCTGCAGCGTAAGATCCGCCGCACCGGCACCATCGAGCGCTGAGACGATCGAGCGCTGAGACAAGAAGCGAAGGGTGACGGAATGCGGTCGCGGGTCCATGTTTGGCTGATGCTGGCGGCCGCGGCCGCCGCCGGGCCCGCGGTTGCCGCCGATACCGACCTGCTGCCGGCTGCCAAGGACCCCGCCATCCCTAATCTGATCGGCACCTGGGACGGCAATGTCGATACCATCGGCGACATCCACGGGCTGCGTTCGCGCCGGCGCACGGTGCACATCACCGAGCAGACCGACCGGCGATTTCGCGGCCACTTCGTCTACAGCGAGGGTCGCCGCGACTTCTTCGGCGTCATCTATCCCGACAACGTGACCTTCACGTGGGTCAATCCCAACAGCAAGGGCTACAACCACGGCCACATCTTCGGACCCGATCGAATCAGCGCCTGTTACGTCGAGGCGGGACCCGAAGCCACGGCCGGCTGCGCCGACCTGAAGCGGATCGATCCGAAGCCGTAAGCATGAAGCAGCCTGCGTGAGGAAGCTGACGGCGATGTCGAAGGCCCACTGGGCGCGGCTGGTAATCGGAATGGGCGGCGGGGCGCTGGCGCTCTGGGCGCTGCTGTCGTTACAACCGCTGTGGCTTGGGCTTGTCGTATTCGCAGGCGCCATGGTGACGAGTTCGGCGGCGGCGAGCCGCACCTTCGCTCACCTCGCCACGCCCGACGAAATCCGGGCCGATCTCGAGGATCGCGTCCGCAATCCGCCTGCTTGAAATCCGCCCGCATGAGGCCAGAGCCGATGACCACCCTGAATGACCTGAAAGCCAACGTCGCCACAGCGCTCGGTGCCGCGCTCCTCGACAGCAAGATCGCCTACGGCGAGTTGACCGTGGTGGTGAAGCGCGCCGACATCGTCGCGGCGTTGACCAGTCTGCGCGACGATCCGGCGCTCGAGTTCGAGCAGCTGATCGACCTCGCCGGCGTCGACTACCCGGCGCGGGCCGAGCGCTTCGATGTCGTCTATCACCTGCTGTCGCCGCGCCGGAAGCTGCGCATGCGCGTCAAGGTGACGACCGACGACACACAGCCGGTGCCGAGCGTCATCCCGGTCTACCCGTGCGCCAACTGGTACGAGCGGGAGGCCTTCGACATGTACGGCATCCTGTTCTCGGGCCACCCGGACCTGCGCCGCATCCTCACCGACTACGGCTTCAAGGGCTATCCGCTGCGCAAGGATTTCCCGCTCACCGGCCACGTCGAGGTGCGCTACGACGATGCGCAGAAGCGCGTCGTCTACGAGCCCGTCAAGCTGGTGCAGGAGTTCCGTCAGTTCGACTTCGAGAGCCCGTGGGAGGGCGCCGACTACGTGCTGCCCGGCGACGAGAAAGCCAAGGCGCAATAGGGGCGGAGCAAAGCTGCATGAAACCCACACTCAAGGTCGGTGACAAGGCGCAGTTCTCCTACGCGGTACCGGCGAGCAAGACGGTTCCGCACCTCTACCCGGAGGCGATCGAGTTCGCCATGATGCCCAAGGTGTTCGCCACCGGGTTCATGGTCGGCCTGATGGAGTGGACGTGCATGAAGGTGCTGGAGGGGCACCTGGACGCTGGCGAGGGCTCGCTCGGCATCGCCATCAACGTCTCGCACATTTCCGCAACCGTGCCGGGCCAGGTGGTCACCGTTGATGCCGAGTGCACCAAGGTTGTCGGCCGCCGCATCGCCTTCAAGGTCAGCGCCCACGATGGCATCGACCTGATCGGCGAGGGCACCCACGAGCGCATGGTCGTCGCCTGGGAAAAGTTCGAGGCCTCCGTCAACAAGAAGGCCAAGGAAGCCCGCCTCGGCCCCGTCATGCGCCGCAAGGGCTGAGCCTTTTCCACCCGCCGAAGATCGCGTAACCTGTCGCGCGACCTGGGGGGCTGCGGGCGAGGAGGCATCGGCATGAATCTGCGCGTCTTTCTGCCCGTCACCAAGGCCGACTTCTACCGCTTCGTCGCGCGCGAACCCGAGGGCCGGTACGAGTTCGAGGGGGGCCGTATCGTGCAGCAGATGCCGGGAGCAACGCGGGTCCATCAACGACTGCTCAGCCGCATCGAGGCTCTGCTGAGGGCTCAGCTCGACGCCGCCAAGTGGGAGCCTCTTCAGGATTGGGGCATCGAGACGGCCCTGTCCGTTCGCTATGGCGACGTGGTTGTCTCTCCTACGGACGATCCCGGCGGCAGCCGGGCCACACTCGGGGCCGCCCTCATCGTCGAGGTTCTGTCGCCGTCCAGCCTTGCCCGCGATCTCGACGTCAAGCCGGCCGAGTACATGGGGCTCGCGTCGCTGCAGGCCTACATCGTCGCCAGCCAGACGGAGGCCGCCTGCCTCGCCTGGGTGCGGCAACCTGACGGTCGTTTTCCGCCCGAGCCGACCGAGTATCAGACGAACGGCGTGATCGCCGTACCGGGGCTCGGCATTGCCTTATCGGTCGCGGAGATATATCGAGGCATCGAGCTTTCCAGCGACGACAGCGCTCCGCAAGGTTGAGAGACATGGCTGAGACCGAAATCCGCCCGTTCAACATCAACTTCGGCCCGCAGCATCCGGCCGCGCACGGCGTGCTCCGCCTGGTGCTGGAGCTGGACGGCGAGGTGGTGGAGCGGGTCGACCCGCACGTCGGCCTGCTGCATCGCGGCACCGAGAAGCTGATCGAGCAGAAAACCTACCTGCAGGCCATCGGCTACTTCGACCGCCTCGACTACGTGGCGCCGATGAACCAGGAGCATGCCTTCTGTCTCGCGGCGGAAAAGCTGCTCGAGCTGAAGGTGCCCTATCGCGGCCAGCTCATTCGCGTGCTGTTCTCCGAGATCGGCCGCCTGCTGTCCCACCTTCTCAACGTCACCACGCAGGCCATGGACGTGGGCGCGCTCACCCCGCCGCTGTGGGGCTTCGAGGAGCGCGAGAAGCTGATGGTGTTCTACGAGCGCGCCAGCGGCGCCCGTATGCACGCCAAGTATTTCCGCATCGGCGGCGTGCATCAGGACATCCCCGATGAACTGGTCGCCGACATCGCCACCTTCTGCGAGACACACCCCAAGGTGCTGAAGGACATCGAGGGATTGCTCTCGGGCAACCGCATCTTCAAGCAGCGCAACGTCGACATCGGCAAGTTCACGCTCGACGAGGCGATGGCCTGGGGCCTGACCGGCGTCATGCTGCGCTCGGCCGGCGCCGCCTGGGATCTGCGCCGCGCCGAGCCCTACGAGTGCTATTCCGACCTCGCGTTCGACATCCCGATCGGCAAGAACGGCGACTGCTACGACCGCTACGTGATGCGCGTCGAGGAGATGTACCAGTCGGTCCACATCATGAAGCAGTGCTGCGAGCTGCTGCTGTCGGAGAAGGGTCGCGGCCCCGTATCCGCCGACGACAAGAAGGTGGTTCCCCCCAAGCGCGCCGAGATGAAGCGTTCGATGGAAGCGCTGATCCACCACTTCAAGCTCTACACCGAGGGCGTGCATGTGCCCGAGGGCGAGGTTTACGCCGCCGTCGAAGCGCCGAAGGGCGAGTTCGGCGTCTATCTCGTCTCTGACGGCAGCAACAAGCCCTACCGCTGCAAGATCCGCGCGCCGGGCTTCGCCTCGCTCCAGGTGCTCGATCCGTTCGGCAAGAAGCACATGCTGGCCGACATCTCGGCCCTCATCGGCTCCTTCGACATCGTCTTCGGCGAGATCGATCGTTGAGGTGGATGAAGTGGCTGGCCACCGCCATCGGCCTCGTGCTGCTGGCGTGGGGCGTTGTGCGTGGGCTTGAGCATGTCGAGCTTCAGTCCGTTCTGCCGGACCAGTATCCATCCGGCTACTATCCCGAAAAGAACCTTCGGACGCGCCTGCTGCTGGCGGGCTGCTTCACTGTTTGGGGCTATGTGATCAATTCCGAGCCCGGGTCCGCGCGGTTCGATCCCTCCGGATTTTCTCACGGGTGGGGCTTCTGGTGCCGGGACAAGACATTCGAGTGTGGGACGTTGCAGAATGCTTCGGGCCATGTTTGCCGCGTGGCACCGAAGCGGTCTGTCCCTTCTCCCCTCGGGGGAGAAGGTTAGGATGAGGGGGCTTTCGGCTCGGGTAACGCGCTCGCGGTAGGCCCCCTCACCCCGACCCTCTCCCCCGAGGGGAGAGGGGGAAGCGGTTGCCGACCCTCTCCCGCGTCAGGGCGAAGCCATGCTCCGCATGAGGGGAGAGGGGGATCGTTGCCCCGTTCCACGAGGCAAGATGGAAGCACGTTGGATGAAGACTAACCGAACACCTCTTGTAGGCGCTGGCGTGCTGATCGCGGCCGGCCTCTGCGCCTTCGGAGCAGCGCTCGCCGCGTCCTCGAAGGCGGACTGGTCGAACGAGGACTGCGCCGAGAAGACGCAGGCGCGCTGGTGCGCGCCGATGATGCGCCAGGGCGGCTGGCAGCTCAAATACCGCAGCACCAACCCGGAAGACCTGACCGACGTGTTCTGGAACATCGAGGTGTGGGTGAAGGGCGGCGATGCCCTCGTCTGCGAGCTGAAGGGCGGCAAAGGCGGCATCCGCTCCAACGGCTGTTATTCCGCGGTCGAGGTGAAGTGACGTGTCCGACGCCGGCGGCACGTACTACGTCGTCGCCCACATGCCGCGCGCCTTGTCGGTTGCGGCTCTGCTGGTCGCGATGCTGATTGCAAGACGGCTTGCGGGTTGGCGCGGATTGCTCGTCGGGCTCGTGGCTGGTCTGGCGATCGAAGCCTTCGCGTTGGCGCTCGTGCTGGCCGTGTTCGGCGAAATGAGGTGAGACGTGGCCGATCAAGATCCCGATGACGTCATCGAGTGCGAGGGCCACGGCCGCCAGCCGTCGACGCTGGTGTGTCGGCATCTGGCCGAGTCGGAGGGCGACGACGCGGCCGAACTCGGCTTCCACTGGAGCGCCGCCGACGGCGACCTCGTCGCCAACTGCGACGCCTGCGAGGCCGAGGTTGGCGCCGACGGCTTCCTGCCGGACGACTATGTGCTCGACAACTTCGTGCTGATCTGCCGCTTGTGCTTCATGGAACTGGCGGCCGACTACGGCGTCGAGCCGGCGGAGATCGAAGCCGCCGAAGCGGCCGCCGCCGCCAAGGCCAATCATTGAGGATCGACCCCCTTGTCAGATGCGCTGCCCGCCTGCCCGAAATGCACATCCGCCTACACCTACGAGGATCGCGGCCTCTACGTCTGCCCCGAATGCGCCCACGAATGGTCGCCCAAAGCCGCCGCGGCGCCCGCCGACGTTGACGACGGCCCGCGCGTGATCAAGGACGCGGTCGGCAACGTGCTCGCCGACGGCGATACCGTGACGGTGATCAAGGACCTCAAGATCAAGGGCTCGTCGTCGGTTGTGAAGATCGGCACCAAGGTGCGCGGCATCCGCCTCGTCGACGGCTCGGGCGGCCACGACATCGATTGCAAGATCGACGGCATCGGCCCGATGCAGCTGAAGTCCGAGTTCGTCAAGAAGGCCTGACTCGCGCAAGGGCGAGGACGCTCGATCGATGGCCCCGATGACGGAGGCCGATCCGCGGCCGGTTCCGCCAGCCGGCGCCCCACAGCCGGCCAATGCCCAAGATGCGCCGGAACTCTGGCCCCGCCGCCGCGCGCCCCTGACATCTTGAACAGGCGCGGCGGCGCCATAATTGCTATTGATCCTGAACGCAGGCAACGAATCCCGTCGCGGCCGGCTGCCACCCGCCGGCGCCGCCGATCGATCCGAACTCGCAAGAAGGGCACGCGATGGCCGAAGATCCCTACGCGATCCTGGGCGTGGCCAGGACCGCTTCCGACGATGACATCCGCAAGGCCTACCGGCGGCTGGCCAAGCAGTTCCACCCCGACCTCAACCAGGGCAACGCGGCGGCAGCCGAGCGCTTCAAGGCCATCTCGGCGGCGAACGACATCGTCGGCGATCCGGAGAAGCGCAAGCAGTACGATCGCGGCGAAATCGACGCCAAGGGCGAGCATCGCCGGCCGCAGTGGCACGGGCGCGGCGGCCCGGGGCGCGGCCCCGGCGGCTCCGGCATGGGCGGCGGCCCAGGGGCGGGCATGGGCGGGCGCGGCTTCGAGGGCTTCGAGTTCAACGACATCTTCTCGGACATCTTCGGCGGCGGCGGCCCGGGTGCGGCCGGCGGCCCACGTGGCGCCCGCGGGGGCAGCGGCGGCGGACGCGGTTTTTCGGGCCGTGGCCAGGACGTGCAGTACACGCTGGAGATCGACTTCGTGGATGCCGCCGTCGGCACCAAGAAGCGCGTCACCATGCCCGACGGCGGCATGCTCGACATCAACGTGCCGGCCGGCGTCGACAACGGCCAGACGCTGCGCCTGCGCGGCAAGGGCGCGGCCGGGATCGGCGGGGCCGAGGCCGGTGATGCGCTGATCAAGATCGGCGTGCGCCCGCATCCCCAGTTCAAGCGCGAGGGGCTCGACATCTCCGTCGAGGTGCCGATCACCATCGACGAGGCCGTGCTCGGCGCCAAGATCGAGGTGCCGACGCTGACCGGGCGCGTGGCGCTCAGCATCCCCAAGGCGTCGAGTTCCGGCCGCGTGCTGCGCCTCAAGGGCCGTGGCATCAAGACCCAGGCGGCGACGGGCGATCAGCTGGTCACGCTGCGCATCGTGCTGCCGGAAGCCGTCGATGAGGGCCTGGCCTATTTCCTCTCCGAATGGCGGCAGAAGCACGCCTACGATCCCGGACGCGGCTGAGCCCGTACCGAGCCGGGCCAGAGCCCTAGCCAGGCCGGGGGACGATCAGCCCGGCTCAGGCAGCGGCGTGAGGCCAAGCGGCATGCCGCCCTTGGGCCGCAGCGTGATGCGGCTCACCGGTTCCGGCAGATGGCGTCCGTCCCAGTCGAAGCGCGCCGCGCGCACGAAGGTCGCCAGCAGCACGGTGGCCTCGATCATGGCGAACGCCTGCCCGATGCAGATGCGCGGCCCGAACCCGAACGGCATGAACTGCGTGCGCGCGTACCCCTTCTCGCGCGTTTCCGTGAAGCGATCGGGGTCGAAGCGCGCCGGATCGGGCCACACCGTGCGGTGGCGATGAATGGCGTAGACCGGCAGGATCAGCAGCGATCCGGCCGGAAAATGGTGCGCGCCGAGCTGCACGGGCTCGGTGGTCATGCGCGTCATCACCGGCGCCGGCGGATAGAGCCGCATGGCCTCCTTCAGCACCCGTTGCGTGATCGGCAGCCGTTCCACGTGCGCGGCCGTAATCGGCTCCGAGCCGGCCACGCGCCCGACCTCGTCGCGCACGCGCTGCTGCCAGCCGGGCGCGCGCGCCAGCAGGTAGAGGGTCCACGTCAGCGCCTTCGCCGTCGTCTCGTGGCCGGCAATGAGGAAGGTCGCAAGGTTATCGACCAGCAGCTCGCGCGGCATCTGGCCGCCGCCGCCGGGCGCGCCATCCGCGGCATCGCTGTCACGCGCGGCGATCAGGCGGGCGAGCAGATCGTGGCCCGCCTCCGGCTCCGCCATGCGACGCGCCAACAGGCTGCCGACGGCGCCGCGCAACCGCTCCGCCGCCGCGCGCATGGAGCGCTTGTGCGGATGCCAGAGCCAATGCGGGAACTCCAGGATGCCATAGGCCAGCTCCCAGGAAATGCCGTCCAGATAGGTCTGCGCCGCCGACCGGATCGCCGCGCCCTCCTCCGGTCGGCAGCCGGCCAGCACCGTGCTGGTGATGATGTCGAACGTCACCTCCTCCATGGCGTGGTCGATGGGCTGCACCCGCGCGCCAGCGGTGGATGCGGCACGGAAGCGCTCGACCTGGCGCTCGGCCGCGCGCGTCATGGCCGGCACGAACGCCAGCAGCTCGGCGTGGCGGAAAGCCGGACTGGCGATCCGGCGCTGCCGCCGCCACGCGTCTCCCTGGGCCGTGAGGATGCCCTGCCCCAGGACCGGGCCGAACACGCGCGCCTCCAGCGGCGGCTTGCGAAAGCTGTCGACCTGCTTCAGCAGCACGATCTCGAGCAGCGCCGGATCGGTGACCCAGGCCATGACGCGACCGTTGACCACGACAGAAACGAGGGGCTCGCTATAGACCGCCGCCGGTACCGAGCGCAGTGGATTGCGCACGAAGTTGTAAAGGAACGATAGGAGGCCGAGCGGCCGTGGCGGCGGAACGACGGCCGGCGGGTATAACGGCGCATCGGTCGCCTCAGCGGCGCTGCCTCGTGCCGCGACCACGTCGCCGTCCCAGTTCGAGCTTTGCACGGGCAGTCTCCCCGGATCAGCATCCTGGCACCCGCGCAGCATGCCTGCGGCAGCCAGCGCTGTCGAGCGCGTGACGGAGCCCGCACTACGGTGGTCAGCAGGAGGGGACAGCGAGCAGGGCTCGTGTGGATCGCGAGGCAGGCCCCGTGCCGCCGCTTGGCGCTTGCCGGTGCGGCATCGATTGAGTAGGGTCGCGCCGCTTTACGGGGGCGCCGGCTGTCGATCCAGCCCGTTCCCCCTGCGATGCCCCAGTGGCGGAACGGTAGACGCGGTAGACTCAAAATCTGCTATCCGTGAGGGTGTGGGGGTTCGAATCCCTCCTGGGGCACCATTTGGCCTAGATTTTTCTCTTTATATACAGTCTGTTACTGAAATTCCTAGGCTATTCTAGGCCCTCCCGTCTAAATTCCGTCACTCATTCCGTCACTCATTGCTCTCAACCAGCGATGAGGGACTAGGCCATGCGCCCCACCGTCCGACCCGTGAAAATCCGTGGCTATTGGATGGTCAACCGCCGTGTTCCTCGGCGCTACGCGGCCATCGAACCCCGTGAATACGTCCGCCTCAGCACAGGGATCGCCGTGCCCGATGACCCCCGTGGCGTGCGTGCTGCCGAGGTCGCCCGCGACCTCAACGCCGAGCTCGACCTAGCCTGGCAATCCCGCTTGGAAGGAAAGCCCGCTCCTGCCGCCGTCGATGTTCGGAAGCACCGCAAGCTTTTGGCCGATTTACGTCTCGCCGAACGGTCAAACACCGAGATCGTCAACGATCTGCCCGACCTCGTCGACCGCCTTCTGCGGCTCGACCGCGCGGGCAAAGCGACCGACAAGGCCGCCTTCGACACCGTCATGGGCTTCACCGCCACGCCCGGGATCCGCCTCTCCACCATGATCGACACCTGCGCCGCTCTGCAGACGGTCTATCTGAGCAAGCAGTCCCCCGCTCAAGCGCGTCGTTGGCGCCTCCAGCGGGAGAACGAGGTCAACCGGATGATCGACATCGTCGGGGCCGACATCGACCTTGCCGACCTCACCCGCGACCATGTGCTCAAACTTCGCGCCTACTGGCAGAAGCGGATTGTCGCCGGCGAGGTGAAGATCACCTCCGCCAACCGGAGGTTCAGCACCTTCGCCAGCATGTTCAACGCCATCAACCGAGGCCACCAGCTCAAGCTGAACCCGATCTTCGCCGAATCCCGCATCCCCGGCGGCAAGCACGGGCAGCGCTTGGCCTACGACATTCCCTTCATCCAGAGCGCCATCCTGCGCGAAGGGGCCTTGGATGGTCTCAACGACCAAGCCCGGGCCATCGTCTATGTCGCCGTTGAGACCGGCATGCGGCTCAGCGAAATCTGCAACCTCAACGCCGCCACCATCCGGCTCGATGCCCCCATCCCCCACGTGCAGGTTCGTGACGACACGCGCTTGATGAAGACCGATGCCTCGATGCGCGACATCCCGTTGGTCGGCGTGGCCCTGATGGCGTTGAAGGCCCATCCGCACGGCTTTCCCCGCTATGCCGACAACGCGAACTCTGCGTCGGCCGCCATCAATAAGTTCCTCAAGGAAAACGACCTCCGGCCGAACGATGGCAACACCGTCTATTCGTTCCGGCATTCCTTCGCCGACCGCTTGGACGCCGTCCTGGTCTCGGAGAAGATCAAGTCGACACTGATGGGCCACACCGAGCAGCGCGAGCCTTACGGCCAAGGCCCGCAGTTGCCGTTGCTCAAGGAATGGCTCGACAAGATCGTGTTCATCCCGCCGAGCCGGGTGTGACCTGCGCACGCGGGTGTTGGGGCGACAGCGGTGTGCGGCCCGCGTTGCTGGCCGCCAAGATTGCCTTGGCGCGCCTCACCGGGTCATCGCGCTTGGCCTCCGCCACAGCCTTCTCCAACCGATCCATCACCGGCGCGCAATACGGGCCAAACTCCGCAACCGCCAGCGCTGCCAAATGCAGGCAACGTTCAAGCTCAGCAAGGGTTGGCGGCTGTCGCATGCCGCTGACACTGGTGGCGACCCATACCGCCTTCAAGTCGAAGATTTTGCGCGCACGTAGGCATGCGTAACCACGCGTAATTCACAGCGGCGGCTGCGTTATCACGATTTGGTGCACGCCTCTCCATCGTGTCGGGTCAGGGGTCCGAAAGGGGCAGGGGGAACCCGTCGGGGTGGAGGGAAAGGCTCTCCTCGTCGTGCGGGCCAACACGCAACAAAGGCCTTCCCCAATGACGTCTGTCACCTTGCCCGTCGCCTCACCCCGGCATCCCCTCACGCTCACCGAGGATGAGCTGTTCGACCGCTACACGTTCCGCAAGAACCCGTTGGTTGCGTCCGCCGCCTTCGACGACTGTCTGTTTGAAACCTTCGGCGCCGAGCTGGCGGCCGTGCGCGCAGCCGACCCGGCGTGCGTCTGGACCTTCGGCACCGATGACGATGGCCTGCTGTGTCTTTTCAGCGGCTATCATGTTGTGAACCGCTTGGGCTACCTCATCAGCACCGCGCCCGTGCCCGACGAACTCGATGTCTTCGTCGCCTTGGAGGACGACACCAGCGGCTTGGTGCGCTCGACGCATGGCCTCGCATGTCCCCGTTGCGATGATGACCGTGACCTTTGGGTTCAGCGACACGGAACGGACGACACCATCCAGCTTACGGGCGAGGCTTTCGACGTCGCCGACACCGACCCCTGCAGCTGCGGCTGTGGATGGGCCGGGGCCGTGGCCAATGCCCGGGTCCCGCACGGTCAGTAAAGGACGAGGGGACGGAAATCGGGTCAGGCCCTGAGACGGCCCCGAAAGGTTCGGGGTCGCGCCAGGGCTCGAACCGTCCTGAAAGTCCCCGATATGACCACTCACGTTACCGTCCCTACCCCCTTTGCCGCAGCCAAGGCCAAACTCATCGCCGAGCTTGCCGCCCATGGCGTCACCCAGCTCGACGTCACCTACGACGGCGAGGGCGACTCCGGCCAAATCCAAGAGGTCAACGCCTATGCCGCGCCGCGCGATGATCCCGATCGGGCCTTGCTGACAGTCCCCCTCGAACGCACGCCGCCGCTCTCCTACGTCGACGAGGACGGGCACATCCACACCCACCCCCACCTGCACGACTTCGTGGAAAGCCTTGCGTGGCAGGTGATCGAGCACTTTCACGCGGGATTTGAGAACAACAGCGGTGGCTATGGCGTCATCTCCCTCGACGTCAGGGACGGCGTTTTGCGCCTGACCCACAACGACGCCATCGTCGATTACGTCACAACGAACGCGGAGGTGTGACATGGCTGACTACTGCGCCACCACCCGTTCCAACTATTTCCGGGTCAAGGATGACGAGGCCTTTCGCGCCTGGTGCGGCGAACGGAGCCTCGACGTCTGGACCAAGGGCGTCGAGGATTCGGACGACATCTGCTTCGCCATCAGCGCCGACCGCACCTGGGGCAGCGGCTGGCCCTCGCTTGAAGAGAATGCGGACTTCTGCCTCATCTCCGAACTCGCCGGCCACCTCGATCCCCGCGACATCGCGGTGCTGCTTGAAATCGGGTCGGAGCGGTTGCGCTACCTGGTCGGCACCGCCGTCGCGGTCCGCGCCGATGGAACCAACGTCGGGTTGAGCCTGTCCGACATCTACGAACGCGCCGCACAGGATCTCGGGACCGAGTTGCTGGTCACCGAGGCCGCCTTTTGACATCCGGCAAATGAAGGACCTGCCATGACAACCTACAACCACGCCTATGACCTGTGCTTTGCCGTGACGACCTCGGACCCGGACGGTAACGCCACCGCCGAGCAGCTGCGCAGGGCCATTCTGGCCCGCCTCGCCAGCCTGACGGACGAGGAGCTTGTCCACGAGGCCGTGGACGCACCCTTCGATACCTACGAAGAGACGCCTCGCTAAGTATCGCCAGGATGCACCGGTTGTTCGATGAGCCTGTCATGGGCCTCGGCATACCGGTCGCCCTCGGCATCGACCAACCAATGAAAGCCCACCCCATGAACGATTACCAAGCCGCCGTGGCGCTCCGCTACGGCGGCGGCGAATTCGCGCATCTCATCGCCGATGCGCAATGGCGTCAGCACCTGCCGGAGTGCGGCGACACGCTGTTCGCCTTCCTGATGCTGGAGCTCTCCGCCGAGGAAGGCTGTGCAAGCCGCCACGAGGCCCTTCGCCGCTTGCGCATGGCCGCGGTGGATCTCCTCTCAGCCGTCGATGCCATCACCCAGTTGCCGGCGTCCGATGGCCTTCCTGTTTCCGGCACCACCTTCACATCGCAATGAAAGACCCCGTCATGGCCACCAGCTACCACCACGCCGTCAGCAGCGCCCGCACATGGGGCGGCACACCCGACGATTACCTAGCGATTCACACCTTCATCGACAGCAGCAAGGCGCACTGTTGTGACTTTCGTCATCGCGCGCTGCTGCATCACGCGGCGGGCATCTTCATCGTCGAGCAGGTCTTCGGCGCGACCCTTACGCTGTCGACCGGCAAGATCATTCCCACCCGCTGGGTGGCCGAACAGCATGTCCGCGAAGATTTCGGGAGAATCCCCACCTTCGTCGATTGGGTCGAGGCGATCGCGCCCCGTCCATGGATGGGCAAGGCGAAACCGCTGGGGTTGGAGGATGTGCCGTTGGTTAGCGTTGCGCGCCGCGCCAGCACTCCTGGATGATGCCCTGCGCGGGCTGTTGGACTAGTCCTCCACGGCCGGTTTATATCCGAGCGCGGTTTATCTGTTGCGGAGCCCCATGCCCTTGCCGCACGACCTTGCCCCACCCGACCTCGCTCTCACGGCCGTACAATCCCTGAACGATGCGGTGACCTCGGACGACGCGACCGCCCCCTTATGGATCGCAGCCCATGCCGAGACCGTCCGGCTGTGGATCGATCATCTGCCGTTCCTAACAGGGGACGCCATTCCTGCCGCCGTCCGCGTCGCCGATAGCCCCGATGCGTCCCGCTCGCCGGCTCGTCAGATTATTCGTCGCGCGGTCGTGAAGCTTGCGACCGACGACGACAAGGGCGCCGTCGCACAGGCGTCGGACGCCGTGGCCGCAGCCCGTGCGGCCGGGAGCATGGATGACCTCATCGATGCGCATCTCGTCATGACCAAGGCCGCAATCCCCGGCAACACCGCCGCCTCCATGGGGGCGGCCTATGCCGCCCTCCGAAACGCGCGGAACGCAACCGTCCCTCCCGCCGTGCTGGCCGAGGCCTGCGTGCAGATGGCCCAGGCCCTCATAGCCGTCGACCTCCATGACGAAGCCGACGTCCTTCACACCGAGGCGGAGGAAGTCCTTCGCCCCTGGCTCAAGGAACGCCCCCTCTCCGTGTTGTACCCCTACCTGATTTTGGCCCGCGACCGGTTCGGGTTCGAGGATGATCGTGCCCTGCCTGTTTGCGGGGACGTGCTGGCCGTGCTCCAACCGCTTGCGGTCCGGTATCCGCGCCAGTTCCTCGTTGATCATATCCGCTGGCAACTGCGCCAGTCCCGCACCCAAGGAACATTCAACGCCACCCACCGCTGCGAGGTTTTTCTTGCCTTGCTCGCGGCCTTATCGGCCCATCCGGCGGATCAACTCCAGGTCCTCGGCGACATCGCCCTTGAAATGTTCTTGGAGGCCGGTCAGGAGCGCTCAGCTCACGTTGTGGTCAGTCGCGTCGCGCCGTCGGTCGACGCCATGATCGCAGCACTCGACCGCGCGCTCGTCCGTACCGCCGATCCCATTAGCGTCATGGATATTCGCGGCGCCCTCGTCCGCATCAAAGTCACGCTGCTGACGGCCCGGTCCTTGGGGTCGACCAACTACGCCCCGTTCATCGTCGATGCCGTGCGACTGGCTCCGACCGACCAGCCCCATCGCCCTGAGACCGAGATGATGTGGTTCAACCTCTGCATTCTGCTCAAAAGCTTGTGTGCGCGTCCGATGCCGCGCCTCGCGCAGTTTGCCGAACATGTGCAGGGCTTGACCGACCAACGCCATGCCGTGCCGTTCCGTGCCGCGCATCTTGGCGAGCTGGATTGGGTCAAGGGCGACCCCCGCGAGGCCGAAATCGCGCGCTGGCTGCGCGTCGACCGTCTGTCGAAGGACATGCTGGAGTCGTTGAAGCGGCTGTCCTTGCAGGCGATGGCAGCCCCCGACTGAACACCCCGTACCGCTGCCCAACCGTTACACACACCCGTTGCGTGCCGGTCACAGGGGGTTGTTCGCCGCACACAGGTTGTATGGGCGCTGCACATCTCGACAGCAGGGGAGCTTGGCAGCCGGACAGCCTGCTCCTTTGATGGTGACACCATGCTGTTCACTGCAGAAACAACAGATGACGGCGACGTGCGGGTCTACGCCACCCAACAGGCGTCCGTGGTCACCTTCTTCACCGAGGATCCCCAAGGGGGCAGCACGCTGCATGCCGAGCCGGGGGAGTTTGCCTGTCGCTGGTCGACCACACAGACCAAAATCGACGCCGTCCGGCTGGCTGTCCTCGACGAGGCCGCGCGGCGTCTCGGCTGCTATCCCGACCAGGTCGAACTCCATGAATTCGAGGCCCTGATGCGGGTTTGCGACCCCCTCCCGCGCTACCGCACGACCTGGAGCGGCGCCCGCGCCAAGAGCCTGCGGCGTCCCGTTCGCTAAACCCACTTACGCTCATCTACGCTCATCCACGTTTGTCGACGCCGCTTCCCTTGCTTCTACCTAGTATAACGCAGTAGAACTACGGTCGTTTCGTTTCACAGACAGTTTCACGCGCTCATCGGCGACAAAATCTTCGGGGGTTAGGGGGCAGACAGCCCCCGTCATCAAGATCTGATGGACGTCTCGTCCATCGCGTTGCTGTGCACATTGTGTATGCGCTTCACTTGCACTGCCAGTCTACAACAGGGTATACCGTTGTGACTGGGAGCAAGCAAGGCTTTTGGGTCCAAAACGGACCTCAAAAGCGGGGGGCATTCGGCCTGCGGCCTCAAGCCCCTTGCTTGTCCCTCAAGTGCCGGGAGGGCTCTACAACCGATGGGATCGAAGGCCACTGCTGCGTCAAAGCGTCTGTCCGTCCGTGTGAAATTCAATCTGACCGCTGAGGAGGCCGACCGGCTCGTCGCCGAGGCAAAGGCCTCGGGACTCGGGAAGGCCAAATACGTTCGCCGGACCATGACCAAGGTCTGGCAGATGACCCCGCCGCCCAAACCGCCGCGCAAGGCCGATACCGAGGCCCTGGAACGCCTGGCCAACGCCGTGGGGCACCTCAAGAAGGTCGGCAGCAACGTCAACCAGCTTGCGCATCAGGCCAACACGGGCATGGTTCCCGTGCAGCGCGCCGAGATCATCTACGCGTTCAATCAGATCCAGGTCGTGCTGAGCCAGCTTGCCGCCGCCGCCGAGGGCTTGCGCGCGTGATCGGCAAGAGCACCAGCGGCGGTCGGGGATTTCATGGGCTCGTGCGCTACCTGATGGACGGGTCGCGGGAAAACCCCAACCCTGACCGCGTTGCGTGGGCGATGACCCGCAACCTGCTCAACGACGATCCGGACCTCGCCATCCGCACGATGCGCGCCACGGCTTCGCGCTCCACCCGCTGTGAAAAGCCGGTGTACCACCTCGTCATCAGCTGGCGGCACGACGAAAACCCGACCGACCCGATGATGTGGCGTGTTGCCGACACCACGCTCGCCGACCTCGGGCTCGACGAGCATCAAGCCTTGTATGTCGCCCACAAGGACACCGACCACCGCCACCTGCACATCGTCTTGAACCGTATCCACCCCGACAGCCACAAGGCGTGGAACCGGGGCAAGGACTGGCCGAAAATCGAAATCAGTCTCCGCCGTCAGGCCGAGGCGATGGGCCTCGCTTACGTTCCCGGCCGCCACAACGACCCCGAGGCGTTCGGGCTGAAGCCGCGTCGACCGGCCAACGCCGAGTATCAGAGCAAGGTTCGCCACGGCGAGCCGCCGCCCGCCGCGCGTTGGGGCCTCGATGAAATCGCCTGCCGCCGCCGCGAGCTGGCACCTCTGTTCGAGCAGGCCGGTTCCTGGGGCGACCTCTCCGCGTTGCTCGCCGTCCACGGGGTGCGCCTCGAGCGCAAGGGGCAAGGCCTGATCCTCTTGGACGACATGGGGTCAATGAAGCTGTCCGAAATGGGCAAGTCGATCCGCCTGCGCGAGCTTGAGACCCGCTTCAACGAGACATTCGACGCCTTCGCGGCGCGCGTCGCCGCCCATGACGCTGCTCGCCCGGCGCCGAAGCAGGGGCCAGTTCCACGCCCGCTGCGAACATTCAAGGCCAAGTCCGCCGCCAAGCGTCCGCCGCAGGACAAACCGTTTACGCGCACCAAGGACCGCGACGATGATGCCCAGTCCAAGTCTGTCGACGCGCGGCAAGACGCGGTGCGACCGCATCAGCCAGCGCGGCCGCCGATGGTCTCAGGCATCCAGAACGTGCGCCGGAAAGGGGAAGGGCCGGGGGGAGCCGGGGAGGAGGAGGCCGCTGGGGCGCCGCCCGCACGTCCCGGCACCCAAGAGGGAGGAGGGGCGGCTGGCGCCGTGCCCACTCCCTCCAAGCTCCGGCACCAGGCCCACGACCGTCTCGCCGACGCGCGGCGCGTCTGCGATCTCGCCTACCGCCTCCACTCCGCCGGCGTCGTCACCGATGCCCAACTCGCCGCGGCCAAGGATGACCTGCGCCGGGCCCAGCTCGACCTCTGGCAGCACCTGAGCATGCAGGAACGCCTCGAGGCCGAACTCCGCGAAGCCTTGCGGCCAGCACCGCAGCGCCCCGCCATGCCGCCGCAAAAGCCCAAGCCGACACCGCCGGACGATAGGCCGCCGGTCGGGCCAAAGCACATTCGTGTGCGCCGCCCAAGGAAAGGTAAGGGTAGGGCGCGTTAAGCCACCTCATGCCGCGCGTTCCGACCGTCGATCCCTCTAATCAGTACGGACAACCTCGAAGTCGGCTGCCATGGACGCCTGACTGACACCTCCTGACCTTGCCCCATCTTGCCCTCGGTCATAACGATAGTCCGTTACGGGTTTGGTCCGTGCTGGACCGGGCTGCGAACTCGGCAGGCGTCAACCCTCCGCGGCTCGTGTGGGGACGCGAGCGGTTGTAGGCGATCAACGCGCGGGCGTTTGCCAGCGAGCGGAACGCGGTCTCGTTGAGCAACTCGTCGCGCAGCCGCCCGTTGAAGCTCTCGATGAACGCGTTCTGGATCGGCTTGCCCGGCTGGATGTAGTGCCAGTCGACGCCCGTCGTCTGCTGCCAGGCCAGCATCGCCGTCGCGGTGAACTCGGTGCCGTTGTCGCTGACGATCATCAAAGGTCGGCTGCACTCGGCAATCGCCGCATCGAATTCACGTGCGACGCGCCTGCCCGACAGCGATGTGTCCGGGATCAAGGCCACGCACTCGCGCGTGAAGTCGTCGACGACACCTAGCACGCGGAAGCGCCAACCGTCCTCGATCGCGTCCGACACGAAGTCGATCGACCAGCGCTGGTTGGGCCCCTGCGGGACGGCAAGCGGCGCCCGCGTGCCGAGTGCCCGCTTGCGCCCGCCGCGTTTGCGAACCGCCAGCTTTTCCTCACGATAGAGCCGAAAGAGCTTCTTGTGGTTCACCCTGACGCCCTCGCGCTCCAAAAGCAGGTGCAGCCGGCGATAGCCGAACCGGCGGCGTTGAGCCGCCAAGTCCTTCAAGTGCGTGCGCAGCACACCGTCATCATCTCGACGCGGCCGATACCGGTAGGTCTTCGGATCGATCCCGACCAGACCACAGGCGCGGCGCTGCGAATAGTCCTTCTCTTCGATCGCCCACCTCACGGCAGATCTCCTCGCAGTGGGCGTTAGAAGTTTTTTGCGAGCATCTCCTTCAGCGTCGCGTTGTCCATCACCTGCTCGGCGAGCAGCTTCTTGAGACGGCGGTTCTCGTCCTCGAGTGCCTTCAGCCGCCTGGCCTCAGATGCGTCCATGCCGCCGTACTTCGATTTCCAGGCGTAGAACGTCGGCTGCGAGATGCCGTGCCGGCGGCACACCTCCGCCGTCTTCATCCCCGCCTCGTGCTCCTTCAGGATCGCGATCATCTGCTGCTCGCTGAACCGGCTCTTACTCATGACATTCGTCTCCTCGTCTGGGGACGAACTCTAGATCAGATCGGGGGCATTTCAGGGGGCAAGGTCACCCAGCATCGAAGAACGCCGCACCGACGTCGGTCGGGACGGGAGAGGGTGAAGCCACCCGGCGTCCTCAAGCGGCGCGATGCGTGGCGTCGTTGATTTGATCGAGATCAAGAGCGCGGGGTCAGCAACCCGACGGTAGCCTGGCTGACCGTGAAGTTGCCGTCCTTGCCCCCGCAGCATTTCGCCGGCGTCGAGCTTCGGAGGCTCCTGCTCGTCGGAATGGATGCGTCCGGTGATGCGCGGGCTATCAGTGTCTCCCTCCTAAAAGCCAGATTGTCACTTGCTCGGTGGCTAATTCAACACGTCGGCATCCTCGCCAATGCCGCCGGGAGCGTTATCGCGGCCTAGGCTCACGACCTTCGGCTGGCCGCGCTGGTCGAGACTATACTGGTAGAAGTGCCCCCAAGGGTCTTTGAGGTCCTTCACATTCTTTAAATAGGGGCCGCGCCAACGAGTTGCGCCGCTCGGCGCAGTGTTGAGCGCGGCGAGCCCTACGTCTGGCGGCGGGAAGCCGCCGTTGTCGAGCGCGTACAGCTCAAGCGCTGTGCCGATGGCCGCGATCTGCGCGCGAGCCGTCTCGGTCCTGGCCTTGCCGAGATATCCGAGCACCTGAGGCGTCGCGACGCTCGCCAGCAGCGCGAGGATGCCGAGCACAACAAGCAGCTCGAGAAGCGTGAAGCCAAGATCGTTTTCCACCTCAGCTCGACAGTTGCTGTCCCGAAACCCCATGCAATTGACCTCAGCAGATACGCAGTCACCGACTAACGAAGAACGCTCAGCCTCGCATCACAGGCGCGATTATGCACAGCAGTAGATGCTAGATCGCCACACGGAGCGTGGAAAGATCCGCTTGCGCCTGTTCCGCGCGCGTCGTTCGTGGTTCTGTGCGGTCCTTGTGTAGGTATGGAGCAAGCGCATGTTGCGGGCAATTCGCTGCCGTGTTGCACGTTCAATTTTCTGGATCGCATTTTGCTGCCTTGCTTGGACCACCAACGACGCACAGGCGCAGTGGACAGGCCCCAACGCCACGTTTTCTTCCGCCAACGCAGCTTGTCGCGCTTGGGCCGCTCAGGACGCTCCAACTTGGGCGTTCAAGGGCCTGAAAACATGGAACCCCACGACTTGTCAGCAGCCTAACTCCTACTGCTGTGCGGGTGTTTTTGTCCCTCAAGGGCTGTACACCAGCTGTGCATGGACCACCGGATTGACCTGCTTAGGTGGCGAAGTCCAATGTCATGGAAAATGCGTTCCAGCAGACCAATGTGACTGCGTCCCAGAGAAAAACGAGTGTGGCGAAGCGAACCCCGTGCTGCCCAGCACGGGTGAAAAGCAGGAGACTGTCGTCGATTTCTCGACTGGCGGCGCCGCTTCGCTAAAGATTCAGCGCGCGTATCGCTCCAGCATTCCAACTTTCGGCATGCTCGGCAACAAGTGGAGGCTGGGTTGGGAACGCAAGTTTCAGCTCATTCCCATCCAGAGTTCGGTACGGCTCGACCGCGGCGACGGGAAGTTCTTCATCATGTCGCAGGGCTTAGATGGGATCTATCGTGCCACTGGGAGCGCGTGGGACGTTAGGGTAGCTCACCTGACGACGCCCGTGGACGCTTATGAGTTCACCGATGAAGATGACACTGTAGAACGCTATGAAAATGTGGTTGGCGACTTTCGCTTGGTGTCGAGCAAGCAGCGCTCCGGCTTTACCCAGACCTTCACGTATGATGCGGCGGGCCTTCTGACCACCATCACGGATTCACTTGGCCGCTCGCTGGTCTTGACCTGGGAGGTGGCGCCCGCAGCCCCCGACCCGCAGGACGGCCGGGTCGTTACAAAGATCACAGCTCCGGGCGGTTTCCAGGTCGAGTATCAATACTCGCGCATCGATGCGACGGACTACACTTCGGCTGTCCTGATCAAGGCGATCGTCTCCAATCCAACCGCCAACCCAGGCGTGTCGGAGACGACGACCTATCACTACGAGGATGCCAACGATACCACGCTGCTCACCGGCATCACGGATGCCCGCGATATTCGTTATGCGACATTCGCTTATGATGCTCGTGGACGGGTGACATCGAGCCAGCACATCGGTGGAGCTGACGCGCACACGTTCGCCTACGACGACGTCAACAAGAAAACAACGATCACGAATCCGCTGAGCAAGCAGGCGGTGATCAGCTACTCCATGGTTGGCCAGCGCCTGCAGCCGACGCAACGCGACGGCGTGGCCAGCCCCAACTGCCCGGCGAGTTCCAAGGGCACGACCTACGACCCCAACGGCCGGATCACGAGCACGACCGACGAGGAGGGGCGCGTCACGCAGTATGTGCTCGACGCGCGGGGGCAGCCGACCAGCGTGACGCGCGGCTTCGGCACACCACAGGCTGTGTCGACGGGCTACACCTACCACGCCACGCTGCGCGTGCCGACGCAGATGGTCGAGCCGGGCAAGACGACGAACTACACCTGGGACGCGGCCACGGGCCGTCTCACGTCGATGTCGCAGGTCGACACCACGACGACGACGGTGCCGTACTCCACCAACGGCCAGACGCGCACGTGGGCCTACACCTACACCACGGCGGCAGGGCTGCTGGCCTCGGTCGACGGACCGCTCGCCGGCACGGGCGACAAGGTCAGCTACACCTACGACGCCAACGGCTACGTCAAGACGGTGACCAACGAGGTCGGCCACGTGACGACGGTCAACACCGTCAACGCGCGCGGCCAGCCGACGCAGATCACGGACCCCAACAGCGTCGTCACCAACCTGACCTACGACTTCCAGGGTCGCCTGCTGACGGTCACGGTCAATCCCGGCGCCGCCCAGGCCGTCACCACCATGACCTACGACGCCATCGGCCAGGTGACCAGGATCACGCGGCCCGATGCGTCGTACCTCAACTACACGTATGACAACGCGCGGCGCCTGACGACGGTGACCTCGAACACCAACGAGACGCTGAACTACACCTACGACCTGATGGGCAACCAGCAGAGCCGCGTCATCAAGAACGGCACGGGCACCGTCGTCTTCACGCAAACGCAGACGTTCGACGAACTGGGCCGGCTGCTGAAGCACATCGGCGCCAACACGCAGACGACGACGTTCGCCTACGAGAAGAACGACAACCTGAAGTCGGTGACCGATCCGCGCTCCGGGCTTTATGCCTACGCCTACGACAGCCTCAACCGGCTGATCCGCGAGACCGACCAGGAGAACGCGCAGGTCAACTACACGCGCGACGGGCAGGACAACGTCAGCAAATACGCCGATCCGCGCGGCCTGAACACGGACTATACCCGCAATGGTTTCGGCGAGATCATCCGCGAGACTTCACCCGATCGCGGCGTCACCGACACGGTGCGCGACCTGCGCGGCCTGCCCACCCAGATCACCGACGGGCGCGGCATCGTCACCAACCTGACCTACGACAACGCCGGCCGCGTGCTGACCCGGACGTTCCCCGCCGCCACGGCCGAGAACATCACCTACACCTATGACGACGTGCTGGCCGGCAACAAGGGCAAGGGGCGGCTAACCAAGATCACCGACCAGTCGGGCACGACAGCGTTCGTCTACGACGCGCGCGGCAATGTGATCACCGAGACGCGGACCATCGCCACCAAGGTGCACACGGTGTCCTACGTCTACAACGCCGCCGACCGGCTGACGCAGATCACCTATCCGTCGGGGCGCATCGTCAGCTACACGCGCGACACGGTGGGCCGCATCACGGGCGTCACCACCAAGCTCAACGCCACGGCCGCGGCCGTCACCATCGCCTCGGGCATCGTCTACCAGCCGATGTCGAACCTCGTGCAGTCGCTGACCTACGGCAACGGGCTCAACGACTGGAACACCTACACGCAGGACTACGAACTCGATCTGTCGGGCGTCTACAACGGCGCCACCAAGGTCAGCGAGCGCACCTACTCGCGCACCGACAAGCTCAACCTGACCAACATCTGGGACAACGTCACGGCGGCCAACAACCAGACCTACTGGTACACGGCCGCCAACCGCATGCAGGACACCACGGGCCCGTGGGGCGCCACGACGAACTACTACGACGGCGTGGGCAATCGCACGTACGACATCCAGACGCCGCCCGGCGGCTCGGCGACGACGCGCGTGCTCGGCTATCCGGCGACGTCGAACCGCGTCAGCAACGTCGTCATCGGCACCACGACAGAGCGCAGCTTCGCCTACGATGGCACCGGCAACATTACCACCGACACGCGCTCCGGCACCGCCTACGTCTACGCCTACAACAAACGCAACCGGCTCAACACCGTCACCGTCGGCGGCGTGCTGAAAGGCACCTACACCTACAACGGCCTCGAGCAGACGGCGATCCGCGTCACCACCAACATGACGCCATCCGGAACGTCGCACTTCATCTACGACCGTGCCGGCAACCTGCTCGCCGAAACCGCCGGCGGCGGCGCCACGGGTGCCACCGGCACGGTCCGCGAGTACATCTGGCTCCCCGAGGTGGAAATCGCGCCGACGTTCGGTTCACGCACCGTGGTCGATCGTCCGATCGCGGTGGTGTCAGGTGTCAACGCCACGCCGGTGACCTACATGGTGCACGTCGACCACCTGCACCGGCCGGTCAAGATGACCAACAGCGCCAAGGCCAGCGTGTGGAACGCCGTCTGGGCGCCGTGGGGCAACGTCTACGCCATCACCGGCACGGCGACGCTGGACGCCCGCCTGCCGGGCCAGTGGTTCCAGCTCGAATCGGGCTTGCATTACAACTGGCACCGCCACTACGATCCCACCCTCGGCCGCTACACCCAGCCCGACCCCCTCGGCTTCGTCGACGGCCCAAGTGTCTATGCGTATGCGAAGGCTGCCCCAAATATAATTGTTGATGCTTACGGCCTTCAAACGCAAAGCATGCCGTCGCAACGGCCGCCCGGCTATTCACAGTCCAGAAGTGAATGCTTTGAAAATTGCATGCAGGATGAGAGAAGGAAGTGCGCGATCTCAGCTGGTCTTATTTCCAGTATGTGCCTTCGCGTTCCTCACGCAGGCGCTGCAATCCTATGTGGCGTTGGAACTGGTTGCGCGGCGTACATGATCTGCATGCGTGGCGTCGATCAGACCAAGGGCAACACTGGACCTGAAGGCATTTGCTCAAGAAAGTGCTTCGCACTCAGGCACCCCGAATGATTGCAACGATGTCAGAAGTATTGACGAAGTTGTTGCCAATCCTGGCCGCTGGCCGTTTAGGTGCTGCCGTTGCCAATATGATTGGCAACGGTCGGCCGTTATTGGGCGGCACCACGGCATTGGAAGTTGCGGAGATCAGCACAGCTATAGCCATAGTGATCGCTGCCATGATTGGAAGAACTCGCCATCTTCTGATTCTAGGAGCAGTGATGATCGCGTTCAGCATGCCGGATACCATAGTAAGTATCCGACGTTCGGGCGATAGCTTGTCAGTCATATTGTCTGCGATATGGATGAGCCTTGGATTCACATGTATTTACGCCTGGACCCGATCAAAACACCACTGATACAAGGGGTGTGTGAACGCGCGTGCTCGGCTACCCGGCGACGTCCAACCGCATCAGCAACGTCGTCATCGGCACGACCACCGAGCGCAGTTTTGCCTATGACAACGGCGGCAACATCACCACCGACACGCGCTCCGGCACCGCCTACGTCTACGCCTACAACAAACGCAACCGGCTCAACACCGTCACCGTCGGCGGCGTGCTGAAGGGCA